>SAMEA3663296__coassemble_36_pt1 | contig 128449 bp, 118 predicted proteins | sample SAMEA3663296__metabat2_low_PE_018 | metagenome-assembled genome bin SAMEA3663296 (sample SAMEA3663296) | pig gut metagenome | biome: pig gut; feature: pig-associated habitat; material: faeces | place: China | collected 2013
TTACTGGTTTTATTTTGGGTAAGATTTTCATATGATTCACAGCTTTTTTTTCGGTTAGATTTAACGTGATTCAATTCGCTTTCTTGTTAAATGGATTTTTTTGGGGTATAATAGTGAAATGAAATGGTTAATTCTTACACATTCAGCAGATAATTCTGAAAAAATATCAGCATACCTTCAGTCAAAGGACTGCCAGATTACCATAGCCAATATTGATTCTGATTTTGATAAACTTGTCGCCAACATTAGGGGTGTAAAAAACTTCTTTGTTTGCGATTCTCATGTTCTTGCAGAAAATCCAAAGTTCCTTTTCCTTTATGGACTTATTGCCGAAAGGGGGCAGTTTGTTTTTGTTTCGGGAAAAAATTGTGAGGAACTTAAGGCACTTTCGGGTGATTCTGAAGAATTCGTTTACGGTACAAAAGTTTCCGATGTTCTGAAGAAGCTTAAATCCAAATTCAAGGATTGCTTTGCAGCTGACAAAAAGAGCACGGCCCTCAATGAACTTCTTTCCCGTGGACTACCTTTCAATGCCGACTGTATGGTTCACTTTATCGAAAAGGATAAGCCTGAAATCGTTGAACTGGTTTATGATGCAGGACTTGACATCAATTCATGGACTGAAGACGGAGTTCCTGTTCTCTGTGCCGCAGCCCGCTGTGATAAGCTTGAATATGTTAAGTGGCTCCTTAAACGAAATGCAGATGTAAACATCATCTCAAAGGACCGCGGTTATTCCCCTGTCATGGATGCCGTTTGGAAAAAGAACCTTGAGATGGTAAAGCTTTTCATCAAGGCTGGTGCAAACCTTGACATCATGAGTTCTGACGGACAGCCAATCCTTGTTCTTGCTGTTGGAAACGGAGATGCAAAGATTGTTGAGGTTTTGCTCAAGGCCGGTGCTAATCCTGATATCCAGGACAGTATGGGCATGAGTGCGAGAAGCTACGCAAATCTTTTCAAGAAAGCTGACCTTGTAAAAATTTTGAATAAATTTCCAAAGAAAGAGTAGTAAATGAAAATGTCTGAGAATAAAAAAAAGTATGTTATAGCAATTACTGGCGGTGGAACTGGAGGTCACATTTATCCTGGCATTGCCGTTGCTGACGAAATAAGAAATCTTGTTGATAAAGATGTGATTCTTGAAATTCATTGGATTGGATCTTCCAAGGGAATGGACAGGACTCTTGTTGAAAAAAGTTTTGTTTCAAATGGCGGCAGTATCGATGCTTTCCATGGAATTCCATGCGGAAAATTAAGGCGCTACATTTCCTTTCAGAATTTCATAGACCTTTTTAAAACCTTTGCAGGTTTTGTAAAAGCTTTTTTTATTCTTGCAAAATTGAAACCCAATGTTCTTTTTTCCAAGGGCGGTTTCGTAAGTGTGCCTCCCTGTCTTGCGGCATCAATCTTAAAGATTCCGTTTTTTACCCATGAATGCGATTTTACTCCTGGCCTTGCAACCCGCATCAATAGTAAGAAAGCAAAGCATGTCCTTGTTTCCTACGAGGATACAAAGAAATTTTTTTCAGAACCTGTAAAGTCAAAGTGCATTGCAACTGGAAATCCAGTTCGTCCTGTTTTCTATTGTGATCATGGTGCAGAGGGAAGAAAATTCCTTGGTATTCCGGAAGATAATAAAAAGCCTGTGCTCCTTGTAATTGGTGGAAGTCTTGGCGCCTTGCAGATAAACAACCTTGTAATGGAAAGTCTTGAAGAACTTAAGAAGAATTTTATTGTGGTTCATCAGACTGGAAAAGCCTTTGCTGAAGCCCATCCGGAAATAATGTCTTCTGGAAATGAAAACTACAAGCCTTATGCATTCATCTATGGAGAAATGGTTTCTGTACTTCAGGCTGCTGATGTTGTTCTTTCAAGAGCCGGTGCAAATTCCCTTTCTGAATGTGCAGTCTGTGCAAAACCAATGGTGCTGATTCCTTTGTGCGGTTCTGGTACTCGCGGTGACCAAGTGGATAATGCTAGATACTTTGAAGAAAAGGGGGCTGCTGTTGTTCTTGCTGGTCCTGAGGCAACAAAAGAAAACCTGCTTTCCAAGGTTCTTGAGTTTACTGTTGAAAGTAGACGTTCTGAAATGTCTGGCAGGTGTGCAGAACTTTATGGCAGCAAAAGGCCTGTTAATGTTATTGCGGAAAAGGTTTTGGAGGAAGCAGGTCTATGAATAATTTGCCTTTAATCGATCTTATATTCATTGTCATAATTGCAGCATCTGCATTCATTGGATTTTTAAAGGGTTTCCTTGATGAAGTGCTTGGAAAGGTAATTCCAATTGCTTCCATTTTTGTTGCTTTCATAGGATTCAAGTATGTTCTTGCTCCTGTTGAAAGCCACATTAAGATTCGTGTTGTTGCTGTCATCTGTTCTTTCCTCCTTGTGTTCATAGCATGTTTCATTGCTCTTAAAATCTTTCAGGTGGTACTCAAGAAGATTTTCAGCGGTGCAATTTTAAAATCTTTGGACAGGTTCCTTGGTCTTGTTTTTGGTCTTGTTGAAGGGGTTGCCGTTGTTTGCATCATCCTCCTTATTCTTACAGCTCAGCCCTGGTTCAATACCGACTCGATTCTAAAGGGAAGCCTTTTCCTGAAATATCTTGAACCTGTTATTTCCATTCCAAAGGGAGCAATTAAGGAGTCTGTAAACAATGCTTCCGCTTTTGTGGCTGCTTTAGGAGCCTTGAATGTTTGACAATATCATCAGTCAGAAGTCAACGGAGCTTTTGTGCGATGACATCCTCAAAAACAGATTGCCAGGATCAATTCTTTTTCATGGTCCTGCAGCATCAGGGAAATTTTCCTGTGCCCTTGAAACTGCAAGAGTTCTTTCTTGTGAAAAGAAGGGGGATTGGACCTGTACCTGTTCAAACTGCCTTAAGCATAAGGCCCTTGTAAGTCAGAATGTCCTCATTACAGGTCCGGGAAACAAAATTCTAGAAATCAATGCTGCAAAGAATTCTCTTCTTGTAATGAACATTCAGAATTCAAGACATCTTGAAGCAAGCAGATATCTTTTTATCCGCGCAGTAAGGAAACTTACTTCAAGGTTCAGTCCTGTTTTGTGGGAAGGCGAGGACAAACTTGCAAAATTTTCTCCATTGCTTGAGTCCATTAACGATAACCTTGAATTGATTCAGCCTGGAAGGGTGCTTCCGGATGATTCCGATCTTAGAAAAATTGTAGATGAAATTGTAAAGGATTGTGAAAAGCTTGAAAGTTCATTTCTCTATGATTCTCTACCTCTTTCACAGATCAGGAATTTCTCTTCTTGGGCACACCTTACATCAGGAAGTTCAAACAACGGTAAAAAAATAATAATCATTGAAAATGCTGACCAGATGATGGATGCTTCGAAAAATGCACTGCTAAAGATTCTGGAAGAACCTCCTAAGGATACCATGTTCATCCTTACGACAACTCAAAAGGGTGCAATGCTTCCTACTATTCTTTCACGCCTCAGGACCTACAGTTTTGTTGAGCGTACCATTGCCCAGCAGCAAGAATTGATTCAGAGGGTTTTTCATACAACTGGAAACATCAATGGGGAACCTTGCAAAACAATCAATGAGTTTTTGCAGACTTATCTTCCAATTACACCAGATGCTATATATGGTCAGGCAGAGTCTTTCTTCAATAAAATTGCAGAAGGGCGCATACCTGATATTCCTGCTCTTGTTACTGCCTGCAATGGTTTTGAACCTAGACTTGTTTTTAAGATTTTCATTCAGGGAATAATTGATGTTCAGAAAGGTCTTATGAAAACTGGTCCAGGGGCAGAAACTTCTGCTGCATTGATAAAAATTTTACATGAAGCCTGGAACAGTGTAACGGTTTTCAACCTGAATCCTGCTTCGGTTCTTGAAGAACTTACAAGAAGCATCATGCAGTTGAATTTCCTGAATAATGGAATATTGAGGTACCAGAAAAGTGAGTGATTTTGTTGGAAAGGCATCAGGCAAACTCAACAAACTTTCTGATGAACAGGTCGAACGACTCATTGCTACCATTCAAGAAGAGAATGACATTTTTGATTCCATTCTTGAAAGCCTATCATCAGGAATAATAGTTGTTGACAGGTCATGGAAAATTATTAAGAGCAATAAGTCTGTTAAGAGGCTTGTACCTTTATTTTCCCATTACAGGGAAAAAAACGAGGCGATATGGAAACTCATTGATAATAGGGAAATTAGTTCCTTCATCAAAAAAACTGCATCGGATAATGTCTTTAATGTAAGTGAAGAATTTTCCATTGTTTCGGAAAATTCAGTTACCTTTATTGTAGTGACGGTTTTGCCGCTTGTAAGGAATTCTGAAATAGCTGGTTCCATAATTTTAATAAACGATATAACTGCTAAAAGACAACAGGAAATTCTTTTGCATAGAATGGACAGCTTGCAGAGCCTTACAAATCTTGCAGCTTCCGTTGCCCATGAAATTAAAAATCCCCTTGGTGCCATCAGCATCCACATTCAGCTCCTGCAGAAAGCCGTAAAAAAATGCCGTTCAGGAGACGGTAATTTGCCTGATGAAAAGTTCATGGAAAAGTATCTTGAAGTTGTCAATGAAGAAATTGATAACCTGAACAGGATTGTCATGGATTTCCTTTTTGCCGTTCGCCCTGTTAAAAGCCAGCTCATACTTTCAAATCCAGATGATGTTATCGGAAAAACCGTTGAATTTTTCCGTCCTGAACTTGAAGACAATAAAATTTCCCTTGATGTAGAACTTTGCAAAGAAACTCGTCTTTTAATTGATGAAAAACTTCTGCGTGAAGTAATTGTTAATCTCATTCAGAATGCGAAGGCTGCTGTCCTTTCAAGGGTTGATGAAGATGGGGCAAGAGTTGTTGTAAAATCTTTTGTAAAGCAAGACAACTATATTCTTACTGTTGCAGACAACGGCTGCGGAATGGATAACGACACCTGCGACCATGTTTTTGAACCATACTATACGACAAAATCCAATGGGACTGGACTTGGCCTTACTACAGTATATAAAATCATCAAGGAATTCCGCGGGGAAATTTCCGTTACATCGGAATTAAAAAGGGGAACAGTATTTACCGTATCCCTTCCTGTACCTCAGAAATCAACAATGCTTCTTGAAGGAGGGAAAAAATGAAATTCACTTTGCTTATCATTGATGATGAAAAAAATATCCGTGATGGACTGGCCGCAAACTTTGAACTTGAAGACTACAATGTAAAGACTGCATCCAGCGGAGAAGAAGGAATTGAACTCATTTCCAAAGGCGACATTGACCTTGTAATAACAGACCTCCGCATGCCTGGCATTAGCGGTGAAGAAGTCTTAAAGCATGTTGCAACAGAAACTCCTGGAATACCAGTCATCATTCTTACTGGACACGGAAGCATTGATTCTGCCGTTGATGCCATGAGGCACGGTGCATATGATTTTTTGACAAAGCCTCTTAACCTTGATCAGCTTGGGATAATCGTCAAACGAGCCCTGGAAAGCCGCGAGATGAAACTTGAACATCAGGAACTTAAAAAGTCCGTTGAGTCCAAGGCTGCCTTCAAGGGAATGATCGGGAAATCTCCTGCAATGCAGAAAATACAGGAGACAATAACCAAGGCTGCCGCTTCCAAGGCTAGCGTTCTCATTACAGGTGAAAGCGGTGTCGGTAAGGAAGTTGTTGCAAGGGCAGTTCACGAACTTTCAAACCGCAAAGACAAGAATATGGTTGATGTTCACTGTGCAGCCTTGAGTGAAACCCTTCTTGAAAGTGAACTTTTTGGGCATGAAAAAGGAGCCTTTACGGGTGCAGACCATCTACAGAAAGGACGCTTTGAGCGTGCCCACGGAAGCACCATATTCCTTGATGAAATTGGCGAAATCAATCAGAACGTGCAGATTAAAATTCTACGTGTTCTTGCAGAAAAGAAATTTGAACGAGTAGGCGGTGAACAGACCATCAATGTTGATGTTAGAGTTGTTGCTGCCACAAATAAGAATCTTGAAGAAGAAATAAAGGCAGGTCGTTTCCGAGAAGACCTTTACTACAGGCTCAATGTAATCCACATTCATGTTCCGCCTCTAAGGGAAAGAAAAAGTGATCTTCCGTTGCTTATGTCATCATTCCTTGCCACTTTCAATGAGGAGAATGGAAAATCCATCAAGGGCTTTGACAATAAGGCCAAGTCTGCCATGAACAGGTACGATTGGCCAGGAAATATTCGCGAACTTCGTAACTGTGTGGAAAGTGCAGTTGTTATGTGTAGTGGAGATGAAATTACTCTGGATGACCTTCCTCCAAATGTTTCAAGCAATAACGGGGAAGATACAATTCAAATTCCATTTGGAACAACCCTTGATGCGGCTGAAAGAATTGTCATTGAACAGAATCTTGCTGCAAACAAAAACAACAAGACAAAGACTGCAGAAATTCTAGGAATTGGAAGAAAGACTTTGCAGAGAAAACTTGCTGAATGGGGTATTGAAGAAAGCGACGGCACAGAATCCGAGGAATGAATAATGGAAACTATGTATGACAGGCTTGGAGATTTACTCAACGAAACCCTTCAGGCAGGCCATGTGAAATTTGTAAAGCCCAAGCAGGTTAAAAAATGCGAAGAAAAAAAGTCAGTTCAGGAAGAAACTTCTAAACCGGAAGAAACTGCAAAAAAAGAGGAGACTGTTTCCTGTAAAAAAGAAACTTCAGGACCTGGAAAAACTTACGGCCCACAGAAATTTGAAAGGCCTAAGCCGCAGGCAACGGGTGTTATCATTAAGGCACTTCCTCCAGAAGTGGAAAGGGCTTGCAGACTTCTTGGCGTAACTGCTACTTCATCAAGGGAAGAAATAAAAAAAGCCTACAAGGAAAAACTCCAGTACTATCATCCGGACAAACACGCAGGTAATCCAATCCTTGAAAAAATTGCCGGCGACAAAACCCGTCAGGTGGTGGAAGCCTACGAACTTATTTCCAAATATCTTTAAAACAAAAAAGTACAGTTTTGAAAAGGAACTTAGCGTGCTTTAAACACATTCCAAAACAAACACTGTACTTTTCTTTATGTTGTCCCCATCTCCTTGTAAGCGGGGATTACATTGCTAAATTAGATTACAGTTCCATCAGGGATAACTGCACCCTTGCGAATGACAATGATTCCTTCTGCACTGTAGAAGAGGCCGTGATCGCCGTCATCGTACTTCTTTCCGCTAACATTGATGCAGCAGTTATTTCCGATGTGGGCATTCTTGTCGATGATTGCCTTTTCGATTTTGCAGCCTTTTCCGATACCCATGTCTGGAATCTTCTTCTTCTTGTTTGCTGCCTTTTCTTCTTCTGTTTCGTAGAAGTCGGCACCCATCATTACAACTCCCTTGAGATCACAGTCTTCGCGGATGATTGAGCGAACACCGATGACAGACTTCTTGATGCTGCTGTCGGTAATAACGCATCCTTCTGAAGCAAGTGTAGATGTAAGGGTAGCGTTGTTAATCTTGCTTGGTGGAAGATTGCTCATCTGTGTATAAACAGGCTTAGTTTCTTCGTACAAATTGAATGCTGGTACTGGGTTAGTAAGGTCAAGTGTAGCTTCATAGAATGAGCGGATTGTACCGATGTCTTCCCAGTAGTCGTTGAAGATGTAGCTGTTTACCTGATGATCCTTGATAGCCATTGGAATGATTTCTTTACCGAAATCAGTCTTTTCGTTGTTAAGGAGCTTTTCCATTGTTTCTGCATTGAATATATAAATACCCATTGAAGCAAGGTATTCAAGGTCTGCAGGAAGGTCTCCGCGTGATTTTTCTGGAATCTTCCAGTGGTCGATGTTAAGGTCTGCGGCTGGTTTTTCCATAAAGGCTGTGATTCTGTTTGTATCGTCAACCTGCATGATGCCGAAGCCTGTTGCATCGCGACGGTTTACAGCCTTTGCTGCGATAGTGATTTCTGCACCGCTTTCAATGTGTTCGTTCATGAATTCCTTAAGGTCCATCTTGTAAAGCTGGTCACCTGAAAGGATGATGTAGTGTGTTGGTTTCTGTACACGGAAGTGTCCGAAGTTCTTGCGAACGGCGTCTGCTGTTCCTTCGTACCAACCTGAATGTTCAAGTGTCTGTTCAGCAGCAAGAATTTCTACGAAACCGCCAGAGAAACGGTCAAAATTGTAGGAATTGTTGATGTGAAGGTGGAGGGAAGCTGAGTTGAACTGTGTCAAAAGGTAAATCTTCTTGTATCCAGAGTTGATACAGTTAGAAATAGGGATGTCTACAATTCTGTATTTTCCGCCGAATGGTACGGCTGGTTTTGAGCGTTCCTTTGTAAGTGGATAAAGTCGTGTACCCTTTCCCCCACCAAGAATGATGGCAAGAACTCTAGGTTCTTCTTTGTTTTTTGCTGACATATTATTAAATCCTCCGTGGTTATCAAAAACTGTGTATGAAATTATTATAAATCAGTTTTATTAAAAAGCAACTAAAATCACGAAATGCCTGATGAAAATGAAGGTTTCCATATATCAAACGGGAACTTTCTGTGCCGATTCTGAAAGAAGAAGCAGGAAATTTTTTTCGTGCATTGGTTTAGCATAGTAGAATCCCTGGGCAATGTCGCATCCTATTTTCCTGAGCATTTCGCACTGATCTTTTGTTTCAACGCCTTCAGCAACGGTCTTGATCTTAAGCTTTTTTGCCATTTCGATTACCGAAGAAATGATGATGTTTTCCTTCTGGTTTTCAGGTGTTACCGAAAGGAATTCCTTGTCCAGCTTGATTACATCTGCAGGCATGCTTTTCAGCAGGTTGAGGGAAGAGTAGCCTGAACCAAAGTCATCAACGGAAATTGAAAAACCTGCATTCTTTATTTCTTTCATTACTTTTATGAGGCGCTGGTGGTTGTCAAACATGATGCTTTCAGTAAGTTCTACTTCAATCTTGTTTTCACCGATGTCGTATTGGGCCGCTATGTCCCTAAGTTCACGGATAAGATTAGGGTTGTAAAGGTGGCAGCGGCTAAGATTAAAAGAAATAGTCAGCGGTGGAAGTTTTCTGGATTCTTTCAATTTATTCCAGCTGTCAAGGAATATGCATACTTTCTGGAATACGAATTTGTCAATTTTTTCAATGAATCCATTGTCTTCAAAAAGAGGCACGAATTTCCCCGGTTGAAGTAAACCTTTTCTAGGATTGTTCCATCTGATTAGGGCTTCTGCACCCATGACCTGTTCGTTTGAAAAATTGAACTTTGGCTGATAGAAAACCTCAAATTCCTTGTTCAGGAAGGCATTTTCCATGGTGAGGGTGATTTCTCGGTCCCATTCATGGGAATTCCTCATTTCATCCGTGTATTCGATTACGCGGTGGGTTGCATAGGTATGGCGGCAGAGTTTCTGGGCCAGGTTTGCCTTGTCTATCATAGAGTCAATGGAATCTGCAGGATTGTCAATGTAATATGCGCTGGTAGTAAATGTAAAATTGTATCGTTCTGGAAGGATGTCCTTAAGGATTTCCTTCACCGTTGTCATGATGAAAACACGCTCTTCCACATTCCAGAAAAAGTCAGGGTTTTTTGTAAAGAAAATGAAATTGTCGGCAAAAAACCTCAATACATACTCGTTTTTTGAGCACTGCTTTGCAAAATGTTTTCCGACTCTTTTAAGAACTTCGTTGCCGACCCTTGTTCCGTAAGTTTCGTTAATGAGGCTAAGGTTGTCGATATTGAAGGAAAGGATCATGTATTCCTTTGGCTTGGCTGTCGAAAGTATTTTTGAAACATTTTTCTTAAAATGGTCAAAGTTAGGGAGTCCCGTTATTGAATCAAAATCAATCTGATGATTTTTCTTGCGCAGTATTAAAAGAAGAAGGGCAATGATAAAAAGGATAAAAGTAAGTACGATTACCTGAAAGGAAATAGAGGCAAGACCGTTCAAAAAAAAGAGTACAGGATTTTTAGCCATTTACATCTCATTAGGTAAAATATAACAAAATATTCTACTTTATAATTCAATCTCCACCCTTTAACTAAATTATAAGTTTGATTTTCAAAAAAAGCAACATAAATAGTAAAATTCTTTGTTTCCCGCCATGAACAAAAATGCGTTGCAAAAGTTAAATACCGGCCCTTAAAACCAATTGGATGGGGGGCTTCGGGCTAACCTTATTCCCTTGATTACCGGATTTAATGTGGTTTTCATAAAATCCTAAACTGTGGGTTTTAGATACCGATAAATAGGGAAGAGGTATTGGTATATGATTAGAGGATGGTACATTGGAGCAAGCGGAATGAATGCTCAGCAGAACAGGCTGGACACAATTTCCAACAACCTTGCAAATGTTGATACGACTGGGTTCAAAAAAGACATTCCTGTTAGCAAGGAATTCAGCGAACTCCTTTTGAGAAGAACACAGGCGGATGGAATCTATAAGGTTCCCGGCGGTTCTTGTGATGCAGCACCAGTAATCGGTTCTATCGGTCTTGGTGTAGAAACAAACGAAATCTATACGGATTTCCAGCAGGGGTCCTTCAAGAATACAGATACAAAGACAGACATGGCTTTGGCTGGAGAAGGATTTTTTGCAGTACAGACTCCTGCAGGTGAAAGATATACACGCAACGGAAATTTCCACCTTGGAAAGGAAATGATTCTCCTTACAAAGGAAGGATATCCTGTACTCGGTGAAAACGGTCCTATTCATGTTGAAGACGACAAGTTCTTCGTTAATCAGGACGGAATGATTTACAGCAAGGAAGACAATGCCCTTGTTGACCGCATAAAGGTCGTACGCTTTGAAAATGAAAGATACCTGAAAAAGCAGGGATCATCACTTTGGAATACAAATGAAATTGCAGGTGAACCTCACATTGCTGAAGGTGATGAACGTCCAAGATTTCTTCAGGGATATACAGAAACAAGTAATGTTAATGTAGTGAACGAAATGGTTCAGATGATTGAAGTGAACCGTGCCTATGAAGCAAACCAGAAGACTGTTCAGACAGAGGACAGCATGATGGATACACTCTGGTCTAAGGTTGCAACAGTTAACCGCTGATTTTAATTGAAGGGGATAAGTTATGGTAAGAAGTTTATGGAATGCTGCAACCGGAATGAACGGACAGCAGATGAATATTGATACAATTTCAAACAACCTTTCCAATGTTAATACAACAGGCTTCAAGCAGCACCGTGCTGAATTTGAAGACCTCATCTATCAGAATGTAAAGCTTGCTGGAACACCGGCAACAGAAGATACTGTTACACCAGTTGGACATCAGATGGGTAGCGGTGTTAAAGTTGGGGCAACCCAGCGAATCATGAGTCAGGGATCCCTTCAGGCAACTGGGGTTGATACTGACATTGCAATTGTTGGCGACGGATTCTTCCGCGTTCAGCAGTATGACGGTTCATGGGCATATACCCGCGACGGATCTTTCAAGGTTGATTCAACAGGTCAGCTTGTAAATGCAAACGGACTTCGCCTTCAGCCAGAAATCATCATGCCGGAAGGTTTTCAGCTTGAAACACTTTCCATTTCAGATACAGGACGCGTAAATGTAAAAGTTAACGGCCAGCTTGATCCAATTGAAATCGGACAGATTGAACTTTACAGATTCCCAAACAGTGTTGGTCTTGAAAATACAGGAGACAACCTCTACAAGGTTACAAATGCATCTGGTGAAGCAATTGCCGCTCGTCCAGGTCAGGACGGAATGGGTATCGTTAAGCACAAGTTCCTTGAAATGAGCAATGTTTCAATCGTAAACGAAATGGTGCAGATGATTGTTGCTCAGAGAGCATATGAATTCAATTCAAAGGCTATCCAGACATCTGACAATATGCTTCAGACTGCAGCTTCCCTCAAGCGCTAAAGTCTTAAAAGTTAATCCTCTATAAATAATAGTCATAGTTATAAAACCTCAGCCGGTGGATCGTTGGTTCACCGGTTTTTTTATAAACCAATTGATATGGTGAGCCAAAAGTCTATGTAAAAAACAGGAAAGTATTGGTTCAGCCCGATAATGAACAACCTCGGCATAAACATGAAACTTCGGAACAAATATGGATCGCCGTTAATGGAAAAGGGATTTTACTTCTTGCAGATAATAAAGAATAGGTATTCGAACCTGGAGATGTTTTTCGTTTTGCTGATGGAGATATTCATGGACTAAAAATAATAGTCAGGATGTATTTGAATATATTTCTGTAACATCTCCTCCAATTAATTTTGGATATGCATATAAAAAATGGAAATAAAATTTGATTGGGATCCAGAAAAAGCACAATAAATATTAAGAAACATAATGTTTTTTTTTGAAGAAGCAAAAACTGTTTTTTATGATCCAAATGCAAAATTAATTGCAGATCCAGACCATTCGGAAGAAGAGGATAGATTTATTATTTTAGGCATTAGTAATAATTTTAAAGTGCTGATTGTTTGTCATTGCTATCGGGAAAATGATGAAGAAATCAGAATCATTTCAGCCCGAAAAGCAACTACAAACGAAAAGAAACAGTATGGAGAAAATTAAAATGAGAGAAGAATACGATTTTTCAAATGCAGTAAAAAATCCTTATGTTGGAAAACTCAAGCAGCAAATTACAATCCGTCTCGATGAACAGGTAATTGAATATTTTAAGAAAATGGCAGAAGAAACTGGAATGCCATATCAGAATATTATCAATTACTATCTTCTTGAATGCGTAAAAGAGAAGAAACATATGGAAGTGGCATTTGCGAAGTAGAAACTCATAACAGTTTTCAAAGCCGATAAACCAGTCAAGCCGGTTTGCGGTTTTACTCATTGTTATGCTGACGCCCGCTACTTGAGGCGCATGTATTTAGAGTAATAGTCTTAAAATCGGAAAAAAGGTATAATATATTGCATGAAAAACTTAAAATCAACTTTCGCAAAGAAAGATATACAAAATAGATTGAATATTTCTCTTGCCACCGTAAATAACTGGATTAAAACAGGAGTTATTCCATCACCAGAAAATGGCTATTATACAAAAGACGTTTATTCTAACTTGATAAAAACTATTGAAAATAGTAATGATAGACTACAATCAAGAGCAAATCGTTCGAATAAAAACTCTTCTAATATTATATTTCTTGGCATAAAAGATAAAAAACGAAAAGAACTACTTTTTGAACTTGTTGAAGAGTTTAAGAGAAATAAACTTTCTGTCATTGAATCTATAGCCTGCCTCGGAAAACAAATTCTTATAGATAATAATCTATATGATGAAAAATCTGAAATTTACTTAAAAATCAATAAAATTTACAGCGGGAATAATATTTTTAAGAATTTTCATATTGAGAACAAAAATGACGATATTTTAGGGGCTTTCTATCAATCTATTCAAAGTATTTCCAGCAAATCAAAAGACGGTTCATTTTATACACCAGCAGAAATTCTTACTTCAATAACAATCCCTGAAAGCGCAAAGGTTTTAGACCCTTGTTGCGGAAGTGGAAGTATTTTAATCAACACACTATCAAAGAATCATAATCCAGATAATATTTATGCTTTTGATATAGATGAAACCGCATTATTGATTTGCCATATAAATCTTATTCTATTTTTTAACAATGCGAGTATTTCTCCTCATATAAAAAAACATGACTTGATCTTTTCAGAAAAAATGGATTTATTTTCCATGGATAACGAAAAATATGACTTTATCGTTACAAATCCACCATGGGGAAGTAAATTGTCAAAAAGTGAAAAAGACGTTTTATTGCACAATTATCCTCTTTTAGACACAACGGAAGTTTTTAGTATTGCGCTCTATAATTCTCTAGAAAAATTATCTGAAAAAGGAAGCTTAAATTTCTTTCTTCCCGAATCAATATTGAATGTTTCAACTCATAAGAATATTCGAAAATTTTTGTTGGACAGTCATAGAAATATAGAAATTCTTCCTTTAGGAATGGCTTTTAAAGGTGTCCAGTCTGAATGTGTACTTTTAAAACTTTCTGAAATTACAACGACAGAACCTCAGATTATTGTCAAAAAAGACACCACGTATAAGCTCAATGCAAAGAATATTAGTGCTCCAGATTATTTCATCTCCTATAATGTTTCTGAAAATGACGATAACATCTTAAATAAGATTTATTCTGCGAAGTCTGTAAAACTTTCAGCTAACACAAAATTTGCATTGGGTATTGTAACAGGAAACAACAAAAAATATGTTCACGAAACAAAAGCAACAAATGAAGAAGCTATTTTCCGTGGCAAGGATATATTGCCGTACAAACTGAAATCTCCAGAGGTTTTTATAAATTTTACCCCTGAGGTTTTTCAGCAAGTTGCACCGATAGAGATGTATCGTTCTAAAAAAATTGTTTATAAGTTTATCTCTGACAAAATCGTTTGTGCCATAGACTGTAATAGTTTAGTTCTCAACAGTGCCAATGTAATTATTTCAAATGACTATCCTATGGAAATCCTTGTATGTTTGTTCAATAGCCCTATTTATACCTTTATATATCAGAAAAAATTTAAATCAAAAAAAGTTTTGAAACAGCATTTTCAAGATTTTCCTTTGCCTGTATTAAGTAATGAATTAAATAAATCATTCTGTGATGTATACTCGGATATATTTGCAGGGAAATCAAATCAGGAAAATGCGGATAAACTAATTTGCAATTACTTCAAAATCTCAGATGCAGAGTATAATTATATAAAGGTGTGCGTTTATGGAAATGCTTGAAAATGAATTGGATTCTTTAATTTCAAAACTTAAGAATGCCGACGATTTCCGTTCTGAAGTAGAGAATATTCAAAATGTCTATCCGTTCAACAAATATGAATATGTAATCACAAAACTTGTTGAAGAAAAAATTCTTTCTTATGATGAATATCTTGAACTAAGAAATGATTATATCAACAGAAACTTATTTCTGTATGTGTTTGAAATTTCAGCACCAAGAGGATTTGATGATACTTGGGGCTTTAGTCATTTACTTTCAGTTGAACCTGAATTAAAAAGACCTTCGAAGAAAATTGATCCAACATATAATGGTCAATATGATTTGTATTTACCATATATGGGAGAAAGTATAAAAATTGAAGTAAAAGGTTCTCGTGCAGTAGATAGAAATAGACCTAATGAACCTTTGTATATGAAAGCACTTTCTTCAAATTCAACAAAAGATTTTCTTATGAACTTTCAACAAGTAAAACCGACTTGTTGTGATGTTATGCTTTGGTTTGCTGTTTATAGAGATTGTGTAAAGTACTGGGTTCTAAAAAACACAGACATATACGATTTAAATTTTTCTCCACAGCACAGAAATGCAGAAACAGCTACTAGGAAAGAAGATTATAAGAAAACAGATATTTATGAAGGGCAAGTAATGATTACCCGTGAAAATATTTCTTCAATAGAGAAATTTCAAGTTGAAGGGCGTGCTTTACGACAAGCAATCATTGATAAATATGAAGAATAATCACAAAACAGTTTTCAAAGCAGATAAACCGGTCAAGCCGGTTTGCGGTTTAACTCATTGTTATGCTGACGCCCGCTACTTGAGGCGCTGGGAAATTTTCATAAACTGCCTGCATTAGTAGTTTTTTTCCCTAAAGTATGCTATAAAATATTCGCAATTATGCATTAGGAGGAGTAGAAAGTGTATGAGAAAAATAAAGTCGTGCGGATTCTATTCTATTCTATTCTATTCTATTCTATTCTATTCGTATCATGTGATACATCTTTTAATGAGCCTGTAAGGGAATATTTTGAGTATTGGTCTACAACCTGTCAGGTGGGAAAGGTTGAATTTTCTTCTGCAAAAACAATAATAAATGGTCTTGAAAATCTTTCTGCAAAAGAGCAAATTCAAATTGATGTATTTGTCATAAATCCAAAGGGCTTTAAGCTGCTTCAAAAAGGTGAAGGTCAATGTTTTTCCCTGCAAAATTCAGGCGCCACGCTCTCTTATTCAGACTATTCAGAAACACAAGTTGACCCTGCGTACATAAAAATTACGGCAAAACTTACAGATGCGTCAGAAGGACAGACGATTACTTTAAGCGGTGGCCTTTACCCTGAAAACCGCACTGGCTGGTCAGAATCACAGCTCAGAGAATCAGCTCCCGAACTTTTTACAAGCGTAAGTTTTATTCAGAACACGCCGCCTGACAACATAAAAAATCTTCGCGTTCCAAATGAATTTTTTGGAGCAACCCATAAGCACTATGTTTCTTTTGAAATTCCAGACCAGAGCCTTAACCGCAACAAAAATTCAACTTACCAAATAAGCTATTATCTTCGGGAATCTGACGGAAGCGTATACTACAAGGGAACAGAAACGCGCTCCCTTGCAGAAAACAAAAATACTTCTGAAAGCACGACTTTCCTTTATTATTTTGACGGTCAGGAAGACAACCTTTTTTACGAATACACGGTACAGGTTATAGGACCTCGCGGACTAAAAAGCGAAGTTTATTCTACAATTCCAGGACTTGGGGTTAACGAGCTTAATGAGCCGACAGTTACAGTTGAAGATTTGAACGGTCTTAAAGATGACGATGATTATGAATGTGTTGAAGTGGAAAACGAAAATGATGCTGTTTCATTTACCGCAGTCAAGGCAGACGAGGGCGACACCCTCACCGTTACAGTTGACGGAAGCGAAGTGGCAAGCGGAAGTTACACTGTAAGCGGAATCGGACAGCACACCATAGTTGCAATGTCAGCCAAAGACGGAAGCCGCCCGATTTCCGTAACAAAGAAAATAAGGATTGTAAAAAAGCAAAAAGAACCTACCTATGCTGCACCTGAAAATTTGAAAGTTACTGAAGAAACCGACGGGGATACATGCATAGAAGCAGAAGCAGACACAGTGGTCAGTTACACCATCACCGCAGAAAGCGGATGCACCATGACCGTTAAAAACAGCTGCGGAAACACTTCAGTCACATCAAACACAAATACACACACATTAACTCTTGCAAGCCTTAATGGCGATAACTCAAGAGTAAATAGCCTTACTGTAATTGTAAAAAAGCAATACTGCACGGACAAAACATTCACAAAGAAAGTAACGCTTGTAAAGGCAATACAGGAGCCGACAATTCGCATTTACAAAAACTCTGGAAACGATATAATCACCGCTTCTTCATCCGCCCCAGAGGAGTCTGGCTATGGTGACTACACCTGTTACGACCTTCCTCTTACAACAAGCGGAACTGGAAACGCAAACTTTGAGGTTACGTCAGGAACTGGTGAAATCGTTTCCGCAAAGATTGACGGTTCACCTGCTACTGAAAGTGGTGGCAAATATGCACTAAGTCTTGGACCCCACACAGTTACTCTCACGGTAACAAAGGCAAACTGCACGACAAAAACATTTACAAAGAAAGTTTACATACAGGGGGTTTTATCTGACCCGACAATCATCTATACAGGAATTCACGACGGAACAGATTCAAGTGGTAACCCTGTTTACAAATTCAGCTATTTGACCTATGACAAAATGCCAGTTTCTGTAACTGCCGGAAACACAGGCAACACTGTAAGCGTAGAAGTTAAAGGCGCTACTAAAGATGCCAGTGGATTCTCGCTTGCACCAGATTCAACTTATACAATCAGTGTTGTCCAAAGCCGCCAGTACTGCAAGACGACTCCAGCTTATGAACGAACTGTTGCGGTGAAGATTAAGCCAGTAACTGTAACAAGCGGGCAGGCTTCTATGTACTGCAATTTTGGCGATGCAGGAGACGAAAACGAAATGTGCGGAAGTATTTATTTGGGAAAGAATGATTCTTATGATTTAATCCGTTCCTTTGATAAAACTGAGTTTGCCCAATATACATGGGTTAATTTTAATAGCACGAGCAAAACTTTAGTTCTTTCTAATACAAGTGATTCTATTTGCTATAAGTCAGATGGAATGTACGAACATGATTCAACAAGCGACAACGACATCTGTACAAACGCAAGCGGTACTATATCTTTAAGTACGCTAAAAAACAAGCCAAGTCCATTCACATATATAATTCAGGGGTATGGTAATAATCCTATTGGACTAGGGATTGTTCTGAATTTCAGCGACTGAAAACAAGGCTTTTGCCAAAGTCGGAAGCAGAGGTGCAGGCAACAAATAGCGGAGTTTGCTGCTTGGATTGATAGGGTATAAAAAAAACTGCCTGATGTTTTTTACATGCCAGGCAGTTTTCTGATTTATAGTTTATATGTTGCTTGAAATTATCTTCTTACAAACTGGATGTAATCAAGATCCATTCCTGTAGACCCGATTTCATAGTCGGAATGTGGTGTTATGTTGATAGTGAGAGTTCTTGATTCTTCAAGAGTGAAGTAAACAGGAACTCTTGTTGTAAGCTCCCATTTTCCAGAAGGTGGATTCCTTGGATATACTCTTGTTGCAATACCATCGAGACTGATGTAGAATGCGCTGTGATTCTTGTCAGAAGCTTTTTCCTTTACAAGGCATTCGTAAGTTCCGGCTGGAAATTTAACCTTCATTGTTGCAGAAGAAGAATCTTCTATAAGGCGAACACAGAATTTTCCGCTTGCAACACTGTCCTGCAAAACAGCGCAGTTATGAAGGAACATGTTTTCGCATTCATACTTGATTCCAATTCCGCTGTATTCAATTACAGGAACTGTTTCCATTACAGGAGGCAGGATCTGGTGGTCTGTTATAATATGGAATTCCTTATTTCTATTCTGACTCTGGCATGACGTTAGGGCAAAGAGTACTCCCGAAGCCAGTGTTACCTTAAATGCATTCTTCAATAATTTCATGTCTATCTCCAGAAAAATATTTTTCTGATATGATTATCGGCATCTTGAAGTTAAAGTTTAGGAACACGCGGTTTTGCCATGTTCTTAAGCATGTTCTGCAAAAGTTCATGAGCCATTTCTTCATTTACTTCTTTTGAAGGTTCGTGGTATTCGACAAGGTTTGATGGTATCTCGTCCAGGAATCGGCTAGGCTCGCAGTCAACTGTACTTGCCATTCTTCTCCTCTGACGGCATGCAGAAATCAAGAGCCTGTTCTGGGCACGGGTTACTGCAACATAGAACAATCTTCTTTCTTCTTCTACGGCTGCATCTCCGCCTTCTTCAACTGCATGGGCATGTGGCATCAATCCTTCTTCTGCACCTGCTATGAAAACAACAGGAAATTCAAGGCCTTTGCTTGCATGAACTGTCATAAGGTTTACCTTTCCCTGATTTTCTTCCTCGTCCATATCATCGCGGCTCAAGAGGGTAATGCGGTTAAGGTATGCATAAAGGCTTGTATCACTGTAGTTAGGGTTGTTTTCCCATTGTTCCATACTCTTTATGAGGCTTTCGATGTTCATGTACTTGAAGCGTGCAGCCTTGTCGCTTTTTGGATTTTCTGAAATGAGGAAGTCAAAGTAGTTTATTTCATCCACCATTTCGCGAACTTTTTTGCTTAGTCCTTTACCGCCAAGCATGGTCTTGTTCTTTTCTATTAATTCGCTGAATTCCTTAAGGCTGTCCAGCACTGCATCTGATACGGGACATTCTTCTGGAGGACACGAAACTATGGCCTGAATGGAATCCCATAGGGAGCATGACATGTTTTTTGCAACTTCGTTTATCTGCTGGATTGCAACCCTTCCGATTCCACGGCGTGGTGTGTTTAATATGCGGATTAAATTTATGTCATCATCGTGATTTGCGATTACTCGCAGGTAACTGATGATGTCCTTGATTTCCTTCCTTTCAAAGAAACTTGTGCCACCGCTGACGGTGTAGGGAATGTTTGCTTCAAGGAAAGCTTCTTCAATGGCACGGGTCTGGGTGTTTGCACGGATCAGGACGCCAAAGTCAGCATAGTTTCTTTTTTCTTCAGCACAGATTCCCTGAATTCCCTCTGCAATGAAATCTGCTTCTGCAGCTTCATTTTCCGGCATGTAGATTTCAATAGGTTTTCCAGTGCCGTTTCCGCTCCAAAGTTCCTTGTCCTTGCGGTTGGAGTTGTTTTTTATGACACCATTGGCAGCCGCAAGAATTGTACCTGTGGATCGGTAGTTCTGTTCAAGTCGGATTTCCTTAAGTTCAGGAAAATCATTCTCAAAGTTTACGATGTTCTGGTAGTCTGCACCACGCCAGCTGTAGATGCTCTGGTCATCGTCGCCAACTACGGCTACATTTCTTTCTGCAAGGAGGTGCATGAATTCATACTGCTGGTGGCTTGTGTCCTGGAATTCATCTACCATTATGTACTTGAACCTTTCCTTGTATCTTTGAAGAATTTCGGGATGGGTCTTGAAGAGGGTAATGGGCAGAACGATAAGATCGTCAAAATCTACGGCATTGTAAAGCTTTAGTCCTTCCTGATAGCCTTCATAAAGTTGGCGGTACATGTCGTTTTCTCCGCCCCAGGATTTTCGTCCTGTCTTTATGTCGCTGAAAAGAACGCTGATTTTGTATAGGTCAAGGGCATCTGCTGTAAATTTAAGTTCCTGTCCCGTTTCCTTTATGAGGGCTTTCTTGTCTGTTTCGTCATAGATCGAAAAGTTTGGTCTGTAGCCCAATGCCTCTATTTCCTGCCTTAATATGCGTACACCAAAGGCGTGAAAAGTGCTTACGGTAAGGTTCTGAAGCTTTTTGTTTGTAAGTTCCTTGATTCTTTCTTCCATTTCCCTGGCAGCCTTGTTGGTAAAGGTGAGGGCAAGGATGGCACTTTGGGGAATGCCTTTTTCAAGCATGTTTGCGATTCTGTATGTGATTACGCGGGTTTTTCCGGAGCCAGCCCCTGCAATGATGAGGATTGGTCCTTCCAGTGTTGTTACAGCTCGGTACTGTTCCGGGTTCAGTTTGTCTTTTAAATCTTCTTCCAGTGACATAGGCGTATAATATAGTAAAATTATTCATAATTCGCAATTCGCAATTCATAATTCATAATTGAAAGCAATCGTTTACTTATGGTATAATATTTGCATAAATATAAACTTATTATGGAGTCATATATGAATAATTCAGTTGCTGCATTCTTGGGCAGACATAATTTTCCTGTTCATCAGGACATTAACGGCGTTGTAAATGCCATGCTCTATGATTTTGACATGGGGCTTAAGGGTAAGAAGATTGGTTCAGAAATGATCCGTACTTTTACAACTCCTCCTTCACAGGCAGCAGCAGGCAAGTCGGTAATCGTAATCGATGCAGGCGGAACAAATTTCCGTTCGTGCCTTGTTTCTTTTGCGACAGACGGAACTCCTACAATTACAGATCTTGAAAAGACAAAAATGCCTGGAATTGAAAGGGAACTTTCAAAAAAGGAATTCTTCGACCAGATTGCGTCAAACCTCGAACACCTTAAGGGAAAGTCGGCAAACATCGGTTTCTGCTTCTCTTATCCAGTTACAATCCTTGAAGACGGAGACGGCGTTCTCATTAACTTTACAAAGGAAGTAAAGGCTCCTGAAGTTGAAGGCTGCACAATCGGAAAGGAACTTGCTGCTGCCCTCAAGGAGCACGGTTGGAACGACAAACTTAACATTACTCTCCTTAACGATACAGTTTCTGCTTTGCTTGCCGGTGCTGCAAATCCAGACGAAGGCATGGAATATTCTTCTTACATCGGTTTCATCCTTGGTACAGGAATGAACGGTGCATACATCCAGAAGGAAGATGCCGCATATCCGGGGCTCAAGCGTCAGATCATCAACTGCGAATGCGGTAAGTTCAACCAGGTTGCAAGAAGTGATTTTGACTATGCATTTGACAAGAAGTCTGACAAGCCTGGCATGGGAATCATGGAAAAGCTCTGTTCCGGTGCTTACCTTGGACCTGTAGCATACGAAATGCTTACTTCTGCAGGAAAGGAAAAGGTTTTCTCTGATGCTGTTTCTGCAAAGTTTGCTGCTCTTGATGCCCTTACAACAATCGATGTTTCATGCTATCTTGTTGCCCCTCATTCAGCAAACAACAAGCTCGGTGCAATGATTGCTGACGGAACTGCAGAAGACCAGGAAATCCTTTTTCAGCTTATGGATGCCCTTGTTGAACGCTGTGCACGCATGGCAGCTTCCATTCTTGCAGCCTGTGCCATCAAGAGCGGTGAAGGAAAGGATGCTGCAAAACCTGTCTGCATGCTCTGCAACGGTTCAACATTCTTCAAGCTTTACAAGGTTTATAGCCGCGTAAAGGCATATCTTGAAGATGTTCTTGTTTGCCAGCGCGGAATCTACTTTGACATCATTGAACGCGAAAACGACATTACTCTTGGAACAGCCATCGGTGGGCTCATTACAAGATAGTTGTAATCTTTTACATTAAAATACCGAAAATAGACTAAGAAATTAGTTTCATTTCAGGTGGGGTAAAAAGTGTCAGGTGCAAAAGTTTTAGGAAAATCAATCCTTCTCATAATTCTCATAGTGATTCTTGTTTTGTTTGGAATGCTCTGGTTTGACTACCTTGGTATCATCCATGCAAAAAAGACTTTTGCACCTCTTTTCAAGATGGTTGGCCTTGCTCCTCAGACTTCGATGACAGCTGACAATCCTAAACAGCTTGTTGAGGCTGATCTGGACAACGATCGTTTTGCTAAAAGACTTGAAGCCCTTGAAATCCGTGCGGAGGAACTTTCGAAGCGTGAATCTGATGTTCAGCTTGCGGAAGATGCCAACGCACAGGTTGCCCTTGAACTTGAGGACAAAGAAAAAACTCTTGTGGAACGCGAAAAAACATTTAATAATTTAGTAAAAAAGTACGATGATAGAAGTGTAAACATTGAGCAAATTGTTGCAAACCTTAACGGTATGCCACCTAAGAATGCCGTAGCAATTCTTGTAGCCATGGATGATCAGGATGTAATAGACGTTCTGCGTAAGGCCGATGAAGTTGCTGCAGCAAGGGGGGAGGCTTCAACAGTTGCTTACTGGCTGTCACTTATGCCTGGCGAAAGGGCTGCTGAAATTCAGCGCAAGATGGCCAATAAGCCGCTTTCTATCAACTAAAACCCGTTGAAAGGCTTGCAGTTGCTTCCTTGTTTATCCTCAGGAGGAACACATGCAGACCTTGAACTTACAGCTTCTAGAAACACAGAACTCAAAGAATCAGCCAAAGAATTTCTCTTCATTAAAAAATGAACCAAAGGCAGAGTTGTCTTTCCGTGACATGGTTAAATCAATGTCAAAGAAGGAAGACTTTGCAAGAAAAGCCGTAAAATTCGAAAATCGTCCGCAGGAAGAGGCTGCCCCGGTAAAGTCAGATCAGCCTGAAGTAAAGGCAGAAAATCGTACTGCTTCAAGTGAAAATCCAAAGAATAAAATTACAAGAAACGATAACGAAAATACTGTTGCAAAGAACGATTTTGAACCGGCAGAAACTGTTGATTTTGAAAATACAGAAAATGATTCTAAGCCAGTTTCTGTAGAAGCAATTCCAGCTGACTTTGTTGTAAACAAGGAAATCAGATCACAGGTTTCATCTGTTGAGGCAAATGAAATTCCTGAAGAAATGATTCTTGTAAATGAATCAGAATATTCGTTCCTCAGGACAAAAGCTCCTTCCAATGATGATCCTCTTGCTATCATCGAAAATGCTGTTGAATATGAAAGTAATGGGGACCTTATTGCAAATGCACAGAATCTTTCTGTAGAAAATCCAGAAAAATTTCTTGATGTCCGTCAGATTGCAAATGAAAATACAGAAGCTTCGGAATTGAATCTTGCTGCATTTGGAAATTTGGAACAGGGAATTGATTCTTCGTCAGTAAATAACCTTAAGAAAGAAGAAGCTCCTTTCACTCTCGAAGTTGCAGATTCATCATCTTCTGTAAAGTCAGAAGCAACAACTCTTTTTGATGAAATTTTTACTGTTACTGATAACCGCAGTGTTGAAGAAAAGATTGCACAGTTTAAGACTATGGTAAATGAAAGTGCAGAAAACTCTTCTGAAAACAACATAAACCTAGCGTTGAGTTTGTCTGACAAAGCCGCTCAGAACATTCTTTCAACAAACAATCAGGCCGCAGGTGCCACAGGTTCAACATTCCAGGAAATGCTTACCCAGCAGATTCAGACAAATGTCCCTGATTTCGTAAAGGCCGGAAACATTATTCTTCGTGACAACAACCAGGGATCGATCAATATGATTTTGAAACCTGAAGCATTAGGAAATGTTAAGATAAATTTACAGGTTGCCGATAATGTCATTACAGGGCAGATAACTGTACACAGCAAAGAAGCTTTCGAAGCTTTCAAGCAGAACATGGATAGTTTAAGGCAGGCATTCCAGGATAGCGGTTTTGAGAATGCAAACTTGAACCTTAGTTTTGCCGACAATTCATCTTCCGGTGCTTATGCACAGCAGGGTGAAAGACAGCAGGGCAGCGAACAGTTCTTTGGCAACAAAACCTACAGTAATTATGCTGCCTCCGCTGATTCAGATGATTACGGTGTTGAATCGGTTTCTTATGAAACAGGTCTTGACAAGCAGGTTAGCATCGTAGCTTAAAGGGGAAAAAGAAATGGAAGAAATGCAGGTAAGTTCAAAACTCAGTGCACAGGAAATGGCAGCACTCAACATGCAGGTTGATTCGTTCAACAAGTCTCTTGTTGTTGAAGGACGCAAGCCATCTCATGAACTTGGAAAGGATGACTTCCTTAAGCTTCTCATCACACAGCTTTCACATCAGGATCCAACAAAGCCAACTGACAACACACAGATGATTGCACAGATGGCACAGTTCAGTTCCCTTGAACAGATGACAAACATGAATCAGGAATTTGCAAAAATGAACCAGATGCTTGTTTCTGCACAGGGTGTTAATACAATCGGAAAAACTGTCGATATTGCTATCGGTGATACATCGACAACAGGTGTTGTAGAAGCAGTTACTTACGGACAGAACCCACAGGTTCGCGTTGGAAACATGTACTACGACATGAAGCAGATTACTGCCGTATACGGCAACTAAAATCGGTATCAAGCCTGCAGTTTGCAGACTGAATATATTGGGTAAATAAAAACAAAAAATCAAAAGAGGGTATCTTTATGATGAGATCATTGTATGCAGGTGTTTCGGGTTTACAGAATCACCAGACAAGAATGGATGTTATCGGAAACAACATCTCGAATGTTAACACATACGGTTTTAAGAAGGGCCGTGCAACTTTTCAGGATATGATAAGCCAGCAGCTTAATGGTGCTGCTCGTCCAACAGAAGAAGTGGGAGGTGTAAACCCTAAGGAAGTTGGACTTGGTATGAGTGTTGCAACTATCGACACAATCTTTACACAGGGTAACCTTCAGACAACAGGTAACGGAACAGACCTTGCAATTCAGGGAAACGGTTTCTTCGTAATGAAGAACGGAGACCAGACATATTACACTCGTGCCGGTGTATTCGGTACAGACTCAAACGGAACACTCGTTAATCCTGCAAACGGAATGAGAGTTCAGGGTTGGATGGCAGAAGATGTAAACGGACGCCAGATTGTTCGTACGTCAGCTACACCAACTGATCTTGTGATTCCTGTAGGACAGAAGGATCCTCCAAAGGCTACAGAAAACGTTAAGTACTTCTGTAACCTTAACAAGAACACTCCGGAGATTCCAGAAAATCCAACTGCTGATCAGGTCATTGAAGGAACCTGGCAGACAGAAATCAATATCTACGACAGCTACGGTAACGCACACCAGGTTCAGATGAACTTTGCAAAGGTTCCGGGAAATCCAAACCAGTGGTCAGTTACTGTAAATGTTGATCCAGACAATGCTGATTTCACACAGACAAGAATCGGTTTCGGTGGAACAGACGGAATGGAAAACACTTACATCCTTAACTTTGACAACACGGGTAAGCTCGCTTCTGTTACAGACAGCGCAGGAAACCAGTCAAATCCAGAAGGTGAAATTGTTCTCCAGGCTTCTTACACAGTAGCTGACTCGAATGCAGGTGCAGACGGCAATCCATACCGCCAGACTTTCAATCTTAACCTTGGAACAATCGGCAGCATGGAAAATACAATCACACAGGCTGCTTCAAAGTCTACAACAAAGGCTAACTTCCAGGACGGATACAAACTTGGTTACCTTGACAACTTCAAGATTGACCAGAGCGGAGTAATCACAGGCGTTTACTCAAACGGTTCTGTTCGCACAATCGGTCAGGTGGCAATGGCATCTTTCACAAACCAGGGTGGTCTTGAAAAGAAGGGTGACAATACATACGCAGAAAGCATCAACTCTGGTATGGCAAACGTAGGCGAAAGTTCAACACAGGGTAAAGGCAAGATCATTGCCGGTACTCTCGAAATGTCAAACGTTGATCTTACAGAACAGCTTACAGACATGATTGTTACACAGCGTGGTTTCGAATCTAACGCAAAGACAATCCAGACAGGCGACAGTCTCCTTGAGACAGTTCTCAGCCTCAAGCGCTAATAACGGCTAAACAATAGTATCAACTGTTTTTAGATATACCCAACCTTTGCCGTACAGATGAACCCTCGTCTGTACGGTATTTTTTTAAATAACAGGTGCTGTCCGTTAAGGAATGTTTCAAAAAAAAATGTAAAATGATTATTTGTAAAATTAAGATACTTGCATAAGAATACTATACAATATATAATGAATTACTTTATTTTAGGGGTGTGTGAGATGATTTTCCCATTAGAAGAACTTTCAAAATTCAAGGGTGGAATGTATGGTATTACTGTGGCTGCTAGCCGCCGTGCTTACCAGCTTGCCAAGCTTGCCATGTATAATGATCCTGATATTTCCAGCATTGTTGATGAAAACGACGGTAAGGTTGTAAGCCTTGCTGCCCGTCAGCTTTTTACTGGAGAAGTTCAGTACGCAATCGAAGATAAGAAAAACTAACTTTCATGGCTGATTCTGCAAAAATTCCTGTCATCGTATTTTTTGCACCTACAGCTACGGGAAAGACTGCCTTGACTCTTGAATTGTTTGGGAGCGGCAGTCTTTTTGATTTTAAAAACAAGGCCGAAATCCTTAGCTGCGACAGTCAGGCCGTATATAAATATTTTGACATAGGGACTGCAAAACCGACTCCGGAAGAAAGAGCTGCCGTTCCATATCATCTTGTTGATTTTGCTGACCCTGCCATTCAGTTTGGGCTCGGTGAATTCATGGAAGAAGCAGACAGATTTTGCGGTGAAATCTGGTCCAGAAAGAATGTTCCTGTCCTTTGCGGCGGTACAGGATTTTATGCCCGTAACTTTATCCTTGGAGCTCCCACAACTCCAGAAAGCGATGAAAAAATCCGTGTCCATATAAAGGAAAAACTTGCGGAACTTGGAAAAGAATCCCTTTTTGCAGAACTTAAAATTGTTGATCCTTTGAGTGCCCGGAAAATCAACATTAATGATGAATACAGGATTTGCCGTGCTTTGGAAGTCTTTTATACTTCCGGGAAACCCTTAAGTTCCTATGCTTTGCCGGATGTTCCAAGAAGTCAATATGAATTCCTTACTATAATTTTAAACCGGGATAAGGATGACCTTTACAGAAGGATTGACCTTCGGGTAGAAAAGATGTTTGAAGAAGGCCTTGCTGAAGAAATTGAAAAATTAAAATCCATGGGGTACACGAAGGATACGCCTGCCATGAAAGCCATCGGATACAGCGAATTTTTTATAGACGGACTATCTGTTGATCAGGTAAAGGAAAAGATAAAGAACGACAGCCATCACTACGCAAAAAAACAGTACACCTTCATGCGCGGAATTCCCGGTGCCGTTACGGTTGATGCAGATGATAAGGATAGGGTTGCAAGGCTTGTAGGGGATTTCATCAGTTCAGTATAATTATGAATTCTGTCCCCTTGTTGAGTTCCGAATTTATTTCAATGTTCCATCCGTGGCTTTCGATGATGGTTTTTACGACAGCAAGTCCAATTCCCATGCCGTCTTCGCGTCTGGAATTTGTTCCCCTGAAAAACAGTTCAAACACCTTCTGCTGGTCCTTCTTGTCAATTCCAGGACCTGTATCCCTAAAGATAACTACAGGTGTATTGTTGCTGTTGAGGTAGGCGTTCAGCGATATTTCGTCACCATCCCTTGTGTATCTCAAGGCATTTGTAAACAGGTTTTCTATTACGCGCTGAAAAAGGTTTGCGTCCATTTTGACCGTAAGGTTTTCCGGTATGTTGAAGTTCCCCGTTACCTTGCGCCTGTAAATGTCTGCCGCACACCTCATGTTGCAGAGGTATGATTCAAGCTGAGGTTTCAGGGCAATGGAAGTAAGGTTCTGCTTCCAGTCCGTATTGTTAAGCTTAACATAGTTGATAAGGTCATTGATCATTTCCTCAAGACGGACTGCATTCTGGTTTATGAGGCAGGCTGACTTGCAGAGGCTGTCCCCGCAGATAACACCGTCTTCTATGGCTTCCGAATATCCCTTGATGAGTGCTACAGGAGTCCTTAAGTCGTGGCTGATTCCCATTATGAAGCGGGATTTTGTCTCAATGTTTTCCTTGAGGTTAATCCTCATCTTTTCAAGGTTTTCTGCAAGGCTTGAAATTTCATCTGCTTCACTTTTATTAAGGGAAGTGTCGACTGGAGTTCCTATGTCTCCGCTGATGATGTTTTCCGTTGCCTGCTTTAGTCTTATTACAGAATTGGAGATGGTCCTGACTATGAAGAAAGCAAAAACAATGAAGACGAGTTCCATTACAACGATTACCATATAGAAAGGAACCATGCCCTTGAGCCTTAAGGATTTGTTGATTGAATGGGAGTTGATGTTTCTTCTGCTGATAATGAGGCCGCTGTTGTTCATGTAGTCGCGGTCCATGTTTATTTTTGCTTCCTTTGTAATGAAGATTTCGTCGTTAGACTTATAGAAAGACTGAATCTGATAGTCGTAGTCGCAGAGTGTGTTCTTCAGGTATGGGTAGAAAGAATTGAAAGTTACTTCCATCCCCCTTGGAATGTCGGGAAAAGACGAAAAAGTAACCTTCCCGTGTTGTATTACAAGAACTTCAAGGTCGTGTGGTTTTGACTCAATGAATTTCTGAATCTGATTCCAGCTTTTTTCTGACAGAACTGAAGGGTTTCTCTGCCTTTCGTCCCGATACCTTTTCATCAGGTCGGAATCGGAAGTCTGCATATAATAGAACATTGGAAAAAGAATGATGCATGCCAGGTGCAAAACAAGAAGCGTTATGATGAGTAGGGATATCTGTTTTTTTATGCGCATTTCTTTTTCCGCTGTCGAGCCAGATTATGCGTTGAATTTGTATCCCATGCCGAACATGGTTACGATATGCTTTGGCATTGACGGGTTGTCTTCAATCTTCTTGCGGAGACGCTGGATGTAAACTCCAACTGCAGTCATGTCGCCGAACTGTGTTTTCCATACGGCATTGTAAATCTGCTCCGGAGTAATTGGCTTTTCGCTGTTGCGGGCAAGGTATTCAAGAACTTCGTATTCCTTTGTTGAAAGGGCGATTTTTTCCGAACCTCTTTTAAGGACGCAGCTGTTGCAGAAAAGAGTGTAGGAACCGAATTTGATGGTTTCTTCCACAGATGCTTCTGTAGCACTAAGGCGTGCAAGACGTGCCTGAACCTTGGCAACAAGAACTTTAGGACTGAATGGTTTTGTAACGAATTCGTCGGCACCAAGTCCAAGACCTTCAATAATATCGTCGTCAGCATCCCTTGCGGATACGATCATTACTGGAATTGTAGGCTTGTATTCGCTTCTGAACTTCTTCAGAAAGTCAAAACCGCTCATTCCCGGAAGGTTAAGGTCAAGAAGTACCAGGTCTGGAATGTATCCTTCCTGCATTTTTGCGATTGCTTCTTCAGCCTTTTCGCATGCTGTAGTTTCGTAGCCTGCATTTGTCATGTAGAGGCAAATGAGCTGTGACATTTCAGGAACGTCTTCTATGACAAGTATCTGTGTTTTCATGCTTCTAACTCTAAATTCATTGGATTATATTTGCAAGTGCTATTTCAGTTTTTGTTATATTTATAACAAAATTTTTAAATAGGTGAGTGCTGATTTTTCATTGCTTAATCTTAAAATAAACTGAACTTGTTTTGCGGTGAAGTTTTCATGCCGTGTAAGGACTTGAGATTGGTTGAGGATGCTATTTTCTTCCATAAAATAAAGTTGAAGTTAAAAAATGCCGATAATCTACTTGACGATTCATTGTTTACAGTTCATTATTGTAAAATATGATTGAAGTAACGCGTTTAAATGGGAAAAAGTACTGGGTTAATCCTCATCAGATTGAATCTATGGAAGAAAATCCCGATCTTACGCTTACGCTTCTGTCAGGAAAAAAAGTAGTAGTTCACGAAACTCCTGAAGAAATCATTGAAAGAATCGTATCCTACAGAAAAAAAATAGGCAAGCAGGAACTGTAGTCCCTATGGAATTCAGCTATCTGTTTGTTTTGGGAGGAATCTAAATGGATTTGGCGACAATAATTGGTTTCGTTGGTGGTATTGCCATGGTTTTGCTTGGTGTTTTCTCATCAGGTTCTTCTGTTGGCGGTATTATTGATATCCCTTCTGTTATCATCGTTATCGGTGGTTCTTACATGGCTCTGTTCATTTCATCTCCATTGAACATGGCCATCGGTATTTGGGGAATCATCGGACGAACAATGAAAATTTTCGACTACGGTGAAAAGAATATTGTCCAGAATCTGGTTTCCCTTGCGGAAAAAGCCCGTCGTGAAGGTATCCTTGCCCTTGAAGAAGGTCTTGATGACCTTGATGATCCGTTCCTGAAAGAAGGCCTTCGTCTTATGGTCGACGGTAATGATGCTTCGGCAATCCGCGCTATCCTTGAAAACGAAATGGCACAGACTGAAGCCCGCCACATGCAGTGGGCAGGTATCCTTAACCAGTGGGCAGGTTATGCTCCAGGTTGGGGTATGCTTGGTACAGTTATCGGTCTTATCGGTATGTTGAACAACCTTGAAGACAAGTCGTCCCTCGGTCCTAACATGGCCGTTGCCTTGATTACAACACTTTACGGTTCCATGCTTGCCAACTGGCTCTTTGGACCTCTTGCTACAAAACTCCTTGCACAGAACAGCCGCGAAATGAATTCTAAGGAAATGGTTCTTGAAGGAATCCTTTCAATTCAGGCTGGTGATAACCCCCGCGTTCTTGGACAGAAACTCCTTACATATCTTGATCCAAAATCTCGCAAGGCAATTGAAGCCGACATCCTTAAGGACTAATTATGGCAAAAGAAAAGAAAGAACCCGAGAAGCCAAGTACCGCGTGGCAGGGTACTTATGGAGACATGATTACCCTCATGCTCTGCTTCTTCGTTATGCTTTATGACCCTTCAGAATCGGATGCAGTTCAGATGGCTGCATTGTCTGCTTCTCTTTCAAACAATAATCCTGGCGGCGGTATTTCCGTAAGTCCTGGTAGTCTTGCCGATCTCGGTAATGTTGTTAGTGCCCTTCCTTCCATAGAAAAGGGAAATAAGCTTGGACCTGCAATGAAAAAGGCTATATCCAGCTTTGCTCCGGAGGTTAAGTCAAACAAGATTACCATAACAAGTGATGAACGCGGAATCATCATTTCCCTTGCTTCTGACTCTTTCTTTGAAGAGGGAAGTGCCGACATCAATATCGAGGATTCCCGCGAAACCCTTTTGCGGCTTTCCAAGTTCTTTGAAGCTCCTGAAGTAGCAGGAAGACGCTGGAGAATTGAAGGCCATACGGACAATAGGCCTGTTACGAACGGCGGTGTTTTCCCTAGCAACTGGGAACTTTCGGCAGCCCGTGCGGCCAATGTCCTTCATTACCTTTCGGATTTTGGCGTAAACGAACAGCAGTTTTCCATTGCCGGGTATGCGGATACAAGGCCTAAGTTCAGCAATGATACTGCAGAAGGCCGTGCATACAACAGGCGTGTTGATGTAATCATTCTTGATGACGGACACTTTTAGTCTCTAAAAAAAATTGCTAAGATAATTTTTCCATTTACCGATAAAAAAGTAAGTGAAAATATATAATTCGGGAGGATGTTATGGCAGACGAAGACAACGCAAATGACCTTGGTGACGGTCTCGAAGGTGACGCACCAGCAGGAAAGAAGGGCGGTGTAAAGGGTGCTTTCCCACAGTTGCTCAAAATGATTCTTATTGGTGTTGCTGCTATAATTTTCATTGTTACAATTGTTGTAGTTACAACTGCAATATTAAATAAAGGCGGCAACAAGCAGACAGCCATTCCTGTAAGTGAAGAGTATACAACAAAGCGTGAAGTCTACGACTGGTATACTTCCCTTGATCAGATCAGAACTTCAACAAGTGATCCAGTTCCTGCAAGCGTAAGCGTAACAATCGCTCTCGGCTACAAGAAGGATGACAAGATGGCTTCTTCTGAAATCACAGAAAGACGCATTGAAATCATCGACTTCCTCCGCCGTTTTTTCTCGGAACAGACAGTTGAAGATCTCAAGCCTCAGAACGAGGAATTGCTCAGGCAGCAGATTCGCGATCAGATTAACGATGATATCTTGAGCAACTCAAGGATCCGTGATGTTCGCTTTACAGGAAAAGATGTAGTTCAGCAGTAAAGCTGATATTTTTAAGGTGGAATAAGACATGAATGAAGTTCTGTCACAGGATGAAATTGACCAGCTCCTCCAGGCTATAAGCACAGGCGAAAGCGAAGCCGATGAGTTCAAGCCGGTCACAGACACCCGACGCATTAAGATTTATGACTTCCGCAGACCGGACAAGTTCTCAAAGGAACAGATTCGTACAGTTTCCAACATGCATGAATCTTTTGCCCGTCTTACTACAACAAGCCTTTCAGCACAGCTTCGTACTTTGGTTCATGTTCATGTAGCATCTGTAGATCAGCTTACATACGAAGAATTCATTCGTTCTATTCCTACACCTACAACACTAGCCGTCATCAACATGGACCCTTTGAAGGGTAATGCTGTTCTTGAAATTGCTCCGGAAATTACATTTATCATAATTGACCGCCTTTTTGGTGGTAAAGGTGATACTGGCGGAAAGGTTAACCGTGACCTTACAGATATCGAACAGTCGGTAATGGAAGGAATCATTGTTCGTATTCTTGCAAACATGCGTGAAGCATGGACACAGGTAATCGACCTTCGTCCTCGTTTGCAGCAGATCGAAACAAACCCACAGTTTGCACAGATTGTTCCACCGAATGAAATGGTTATCCTTATTACACTGGAAGTTAAAATCGGTGAAGAAGCAGGTATGATGAATATCTGTATTCCATACATCACGATTGAACCTATCGTTTCAAAACTTTCATCATCATTCTGGTTCTCTTCTGTTCGCAGAAGTTCAACTACACAGTACCTTGGTACCCTCAAGGAAAAGCTTTCTGATGTTGAAATGGAACTTGTTGCTGATATCGGTTCAATTAACGTTCCAATCAGGGATGTTCTCAACCTTAGATGCGGTGATGTAGTCAGGTTGAATACTATCAAGGTCGGCGAACCGCTGACTTTAAGCGTTGGCAGCCAGAAAAAATTCTACTGTCAGGCTGGTAATGTAGGTAAAAAAATAGCTGTTCAGATAATCGGTAAGATTGATGAACAGGATTCAGAAGAATTCGAAGAATTAACCCCGGAAGGAGATGATGACCTATGAGCGAAGGTTCTATATCACAGGAAGAAATTGACGCACTTTTGTCTGGCGTAGACGTAGGTGGTATTGGTTCAGGCGGTTCTTTTTCATCCGGACCTGAAGTTAGCATTGATGTTCCAACCTTGCAGAATTTTGCAAATGGAATGACAGATAAACTTGCTGAAGTAATCAAGAACATGACTCAGCAGGAAGTTTCTTGCGCTTCACCGACTGTAGAAACAGCTGGACGCGATCAGCTTCTTGCTAAGGTTCCTGAAGTTGTAATTGCCGTTATGGCAGACTATTCCGCAGGCCTTGGTGGAGACCACCTTTTCCTTATGCCTTCAGAAATGGCAACAAAGCTTGTTGGCTTCATCAATCAGGAAGAAAATCCTGCCCTTGATGACATGGGGCTCTCTGTAATTTCAGAAGTAGTTTCTGCATTCTCTGGTTCGGAAATTACAGAACTCAGTAAGTCTGGAAAACTTCCTGGACTTGCTACAAATCCTCCTGAGGCAGTAAATCAGCCAAAGGCAATGATAAGAATGCCACAGGGCACATTCGCCCTCTTTACATATCCAGTAACTATGGCTGGTGAAAACTATACTATCTGGGAAGCTGTTTCAGGACCAGTTGCCGACGGAATGGCAAAGGCTCTTGGCGGTGGTGCTCAGGCAGCGGCTCCAGCTATGGATCTTGGCGGTGCAGTGGGCGGAGCAGCTCCTTCTATGGCACAGCCACAGATGCAGATGGGTGGCATGGGAATGGCTCAGCCACAGATGATGGGCGGAATGGGCATGGCTCCACAGATGCAGATGGGCATGCAGCAGCCAATGGGAGGCAATATGATGGGTGGAATGGGTATGGCTCAGCCACAGATGATGGGCGGAATGCCAATGCAGACTCCTCCAAATGTTCAGTCTTTGCAGTTCCCTAACTTTGTTCAGGGTATTTCTTCTGCAGAGCAGGGAAACATCAGTCTTATCATGGATGTTTTCATGGAAATGACTGTAGAACTTGGTCGTACAAAGAAAACTATCAAGGACATCCTTGGACTTGGTGAAGGTACAATCATCGAGCTTGATAAGCTTGCCGGTGAACCTGTTGATATTCTTGTTAACCACAAACCAATTGCAAAGGGTGAAGTTGTAGTTATCGATGAAAACTTCGGTGTTCGTGTTACAGAAATTCTTCCGTCACTTGAACACGTTGCATCTTCAATGTAATATAAAAGGGCTCCCAGTTTTACTGGCGGGCCCAAATTTTTTATGAATCGGTTATGGGGATAAAAGGTTCATAAAAATGCAGCGGTGTAAAAAAAATGCTCCGCAATCATTTTAATGGGTGGGAAAATGAATTACTCAAAACTCAGGTTTTCAGCATTTATTGCTGCCTTCATGCTTTGTGCAGGAATGATTTTTGCACAGAGTTCTTCTTCAGAAACAGAATCCCAGACACAGAATCTTACTCAGTCACAGATAGAAGAGTCACAGTTTACTTTTGACGGTAATCTTGATGCTCCTGCAGCTCCAGCAGCTAAACCTGTCAGTGGTTTCTGGGTTTTTGTTAGGATGATTCTTGTTCTTGCCATCGTCATTGCCATAATTTATTTTGTTTTCCGCCTGATGAAAAAGACCATTGAACCGGGCAACGACAACGATCCTTTTTTGCGTAAGGTTGCTTCCCTGAATATTGGACCTGGAAAATCAGTTCAAGTGGTTACTCTTGTAGACAGGGGATTCCTTATCGGTGTTTCTGAGGATTCCTTGAATTTGCTTTGTGAACTTGATGACAAGGAACTCATAAACGCCATGAATGTTCATGCAGATCGAACCTCCAATCAGTTTAAGGCAAAAAATTTTGCGGAAGTTCTTGAAATGTTCATACCAAAAAAGTCTGGAAGTGAAACTACTGCCCAGGAAAAATCTTCCGGCAGCGTATTTGATTCTTCAACACAGGACCTCATTAATTCCATCAAGAACAGGAAGATGGAAAATGGTGATTCAGATGCAGGTTCAGCCAATGGAGAAATGTAATGAGAAAGAGAATTCTTCGCGCTGTAATAGCCTGCTTTATCTGTCTAGCCTGTGCCTTTCCTTTGACTTCCCAGAGTCGTTTTCCGGAAGGAAGTACAAGGGGTAATACTGAACTTGGTCATAATGTTACGGGAGTTGACTTTCCAAACATTTCATTGACTGCTACAGCTCCAAGAACAGGAGCCCAGGTTGCCTTCAGCGTTCAGCTTCTTGTTTTACTTACATTGCTTACTCTTGCTCCAAGCATTTTCATTCTTGCAACCTGTTTCCTTCGCTTTTCAATTGTACTTGACTTCATCAAGAGGGCGCTTTCTCTTCAGCAGGTTCCTCCGACGGCGGTTTTAAATGGCATTGCCCTTTTTATGACTTTGTTCTGCATGTGGCCGACGTTTCGTACTGTTTACGATGATGCATTCAAACCTCTTTCAGGCAACCAGATTACCCTTCAGGAAGCCTATTCAAAGGCGGAAGCTCCAATAAGACTTTTCATGGCAAAGCAGATGAACGGGGATACTTCGTCCCTAAAAACGTTCATGAAACTCTACAATAAGATGATCGTTCAGAATGATCAGAGTGGAGTGGACAACCGTCCTAAGGATCTTTCCGACATTCCGACTTTTGTTCTTGTTCCGGCCTACATCCTTCATGAACTTACAGTTGCCTTCAAGATCGGCGTTCTCCTTTACATTCCGTTTATTGTAATAGACATGGTAGTTGCAAGTATTCTCATGAGTATGGGTATGATGATGCTTCCTCCGGTTCAGATTTCCATGCCTTTCAAACTCATGCTTTTTGTTCTTGTTGATGGATGGAACCTTCTTACGCAGCAGCTGTTCCTCAGCGTCATCAAATAGGGGAGATAGAAAATGAGCATTCTTGACATTCAGTATTTGATGCAGTCTGGAATTCTTCAGGTCCTCAAAATGTGCGCTCCTGTTCTCGGCTTTGCCCTTGTTGTAGGCCTTGTAGTTGCAATTCTTCAGGCTACTACGTCAATCCAGGAACAGACCCTTACTTTCCTCCCGAAGTTCATTACGATTTTTGCAGTCCTCTTTCTCATGGGAGGATGGATGTTCAGTTCAACGGCAGAATATTTCAGGCGAATCCTTGAACTCATTCCTGCCTTTGCAAAATAATTTCCGGTACTCTGAATGCTTGAGCATATTGTTTCCAATGCGCCGATTTTTCTCCTCGTAGTTTTCAGGTGTTTTACAACAATGATGACACTTCCTTTGCTGTCTTCTAGGACAGTTCCAAGGATGGCAAAAATTGCCCTTGCATTGTACATGGCTTATTTTATATTTCCTACCGTTAGTCAGTCAGGTTCGGTTTATGCAGACTACCGTTCGTATGTTAGTCCCGACGGCTCCTTCAACCTTGAGTACATATTTCTTCTTGTAGGTGAAGGCATGATCGGAATCATTCTTGGTTTCTACATTCAGATTATTTTTGCTGCTTTTTCTACTGCCGGTCAGTTTTTTGCCTTTCAGATGGGGTTGAGTGCCAGTGAAGTCTACGATTCCCTGAGTCAAGTTGAAAATCCTCTTATGGGCCAGTTCTTCAACTTCCTTGCAATGATAATATTCCTTCAGAACCATTGGTTTCAAACCATGTTCTGCGATGGGCTTGCCACAAGCTTCAAAACCCTGAATGCTTTTTCCATCATCAACAATACGGATTTCTTTGCAAAGTTCATGATGTCATCCCTTTCCATGCTTTTTAAGGATGCCCTCATAATTGCTTTGCCTATAATGGGCTCTCTTTTCCTTATAAATGTTACCATGGGTATCTTTACAAAGGCTGCACCTCAGATGAACCTTCTCTCCGAAGGCTTTCCAATACTTATGCTGGTTTCCTATTTCCTCATTGCGGTTCTGGTTCCTCATTTCTGCGAGTTCTTCCAGGAAAGCATATATGGAGGCTTCAGGGAAATTCAATCTATCATGACTAAAATTTCTGGAGGGGGAATAAAATGAGTCAGATTGACCTCCAGTGGTTTGGTCCAGAAGACGAGGGAAAAACCGAGGAAGCTACAGAGTCAAAACTCCGCAAAGCAAGGGAAGAAGGTCGGGTTGCAAAAAGTCCGGAAATGAATGGTGCCATTGTCCTTCTTTTTGTAAGTATTGCCCTTGTTCTTCTTGGTCCCTGGATTTTGAACAAGCTCGTTGACATGATGAAATTCTGCTTCAACAATGTTGCTCAGACTGAAATAACTGACGGAAAATTGGTATACATTTTCCTCATTACCCTTATGCCTATTGTTCTTTCCCTCTGCGCCATCGGTGTTGTTGCTGCAATCATTATTAATCTTGTGCAGAACAAGGGGTATTTCTATACTACAAAAACCATAGAGATGAAATTTTCAAAGATTGTTCCAAAATTCGGTGAATTTTTCAGAAGAAATTTTTTTTCTCTTCTTGGAGTTTTCAATATTCTTAAATCCTTGTTCAAGCTTGTCATTATTGGTTTTGTTGCATATATCCAGATAAAGGCAGATCTTCCTACGACCCTGGAATTCCTGCATACGGGTGGAGTGTATCTTGCCATGGTTGCCGTTGCTAAAATGGTTGCCAAGCTTCTTATTACCTGTGCCGTAATTCTTGTCGTTATAGGTGTAGTCGACTATGTAGTTCAGCGTCGTGAATTTCTTAAGCAGAACAAGATGACAAAGCAGGAAGTCAAGGAGGAGTTCAAGGAAGCTGAAGGAGACCCGGAAGTAAAGGGAAGGCTGGAGCAGGCGCAGAAAGAAATGCTCAGGGCCAACATGCCTAAGGCTGTCCGTGAATCTGATGTCGTAATTACAAACCCGACCCACTATGCCGTTGCCCTAAAATGGGACAGCGAAACACAGGAAGCCCCTATGGTCAATGCAAAGGGAATGGACAATACTGCCCTCAAAATCAGGGAAATAGCCACGGAAAGTGATGTTCCTGTCGTTGAAAACAGGCCTCTTGCCCGTGAACTTTACAGTAACTTTGATGTTGGAACCATTATTCCCCAGCAGTATCTCCGCTTGATTGCCGATATCTATGCCAACATTGGCTACATGGAAAAACACTAAAAATAATCAAAAAAATCTACATATAGTGTTTCTAAATTTTCAAAACTGTTGTAAAATATCAGAACTATAAATTTCTCTTTTTTTCAGAAAAAGCTTTTTAGTTAAGGGTGGGGACTCAATGCCGGAAAAGCAGAACACTGGTAGATCTTTCGTCAATATAATCGGCGAAAATTTTCTTGCCGTTTTACTCATATTACTCCTGTTTTTAATTTTTGTTCCTGTTGGAAAAACAATTGTTGACCTTGCAATGGCTATCAACCTTGCCATGTCTCTTGTCATCGTACTTGCTGTCCTGAACCTTAAGAGGCCTGCGGATTTTACGACTTTCCCTAGGCTCGTCCTCATGATGACTATCTTCGGAACGGCCATCAACATTTCTTCTACAAGATTGATCCTTATGAATCCTGCAACAGGAAGCGGTCATCTTTCAGGTCAGAGTGAGCTTGTACAGGCTTTTGCCAATATCGTTGCCGGAAAGAACATTGTTGTCGGATTTTTCATCTTCCTTGTAATCATCGTTTTTCAGATGATAGTTGTAACAAAGGGTGCTGACCGCGTTTCCGAAGTTACAGCCCGCTTTACTTTGGACAGCATGAACAACAAGATGTTCAACATCCAGAACCAGGTGCAGTCAGGTTCAATTACGGAAGAAGAGGGAAACCTTAAGATTAAGAGGCTTGGTCAGGAAATCAACTTTTTCTCTACTATGGATGGTGCCACCAAATTCGTAAGTGGAAATGTTAAATTCGGTATTTTTGTTACTGTTCTTAACCTTATCGGCGGTGTTATCGTCGGCAATATGCGGGGTGGCTCTGGACTAGGAGAATCCTTCAAGACATATTCAATCCTCACCATCGGTGACGGCCTCATGTCCCAGTTTCCTGCGCTCCTCATTTCCCTTGCTACGGGTCTCCTCATAACAGGTACGGAAGAAGAAACTGCTCTTTCTGATCGTTTCAGAAACGAACTTACAGTCAACGGATTTATATATGTGCTTGTCGGATTGGGCTTCATTGTCCTTGGACTTGCCTTCCACAATGGTTCAAGTTTTATCCTTGTTCCTGTCGGTGGTTTCCTCATTTTTGTTGGCTACTATCTTACAAAGGCAAAGCAGGCCAGGGAAGAGGCTGAGAAAGTTCAGGCAATGGAGGCTCAGGGTGTTCCAAAAAAAGCAGACGGTTCATCGGAAGAAATTTCTCCTATTGCCAAACTTGATGAGCTTTCCCTTGAAATCGGTTACGCACTCATTCCTCTCGTTGACAGCGAAAAGGGTGCGGAACTTATGGCAAGAATTAAAAAAATCCGACAGGAATGCGCCCTTGACCTTGGTCTTGTCATTCCTTCCATTCATATTATGGATCAGATGCAGCTGCAGCCTGAAGAGTATTCCTTCAAAATTCGCGGTATTGAAGTCGGAAAGGCACGCCTCAAGATGAACCATTTTATGTGCCTCAATACGGGCGGTGTTTCCAAAGATCGTGAAATGGTTGGTGAGAGGACAAAAGATCCTGCTTTCGGTATGGATGCCATCTGGCTTCCTGAATCCAAAAGCCTTGAAGCGGAAAAGGCAGGATATGCGATTATTGATGCGCCGACCATCATAGCAACACACCTTACTGAACTCATCAGAAGCAATGCTGCTAAAATCCTTACCCGTCAGAGCGTCAGCTCCATCCTTGAACAGGTCAAGAAGCAGAACAATGTTGTCGTTGATGAAGTTACTACTGGTCAGGACAAGTTCTCTTACGGTGAAATCGAAGCAATCCTCAGAAACCTCCTTGAAGAGCGTGTCAGCATACGAAATATGGTTACTATCCTTGAGACCATCGGGGATTACGGAAAGATTACAAGAAATCCTTGGGAACTTACGGAAAAGGTTCGCGAAGCTCTTGGTGCCCAGATTTGCCAGCAGTTTGTTGATGACAATAAGGTGCTCAGGGGGTTGAGCCTTTCTCAGCCGCTATGCAATAAGATTCTTGAAAAGGGAGTTGCTCCTATGGGCAGTGCCCCAATGGTTAACTTTGATCTTGATGAAGGCAGGAATTTCATAAATGCCGTAAGCAGTTCCATTGCACAGATGGGACAGCAATATCCTGGCATTCCGCCTATTGTTTTCTGTCCATCCGAAGTTCGCCGTCTCGTAAAGTCGGCAACAGAACGGGAAATGCCAAGGCTCATCGTCCTGTCCTTCTCGGAAATTGTAAATGCCGGCACAAATATTAAAACAGAAATTGTTGGAGAGATAAATGTATAGTGAAGCTTCAAATAATGGCGAAGTGCTCCATGTAAAGGGTGTAACGAGGCAGGAATGTCTCGAAAAAATCAGGGATATGCATGGCACCGACTTCATTATTCTTAATCAGGCAAGAAAACTTACTTCGGGATTTTGTGGTTTCTTTCAGAAAGATGTTTATGAAGTAACCTATCAGTTAAAGCCAAAGCCTGTAAAACCACAGGCAAATGATGTGGCCGGAAGATTCGGATCTTTTACCAATATGTCTCAACCTGTATTCCCTTCTTCAAGAGTACCTTCTGTTGATCCAAACTTCATTGAACAGAGGGATAATATCCTCAAGAATTCAAATTCCAATGTAACCAATACAATTCAGATTGCACAAATGGCCAAGCAGATGGAGGAAATGAGGAAAGCTTTTTCTGAACAGCTGGATGCCGTTGTGAAGGCAACTTCTGCACAGGGTGAGCATAGCTCCATCACGCAAATCCGGGAACTTCTCGAAGACAATGGTTTTTCAAAATCCTATAGAAATGAAATCTGTAAGAGGATGAAGGCTGAATTCTCCATAGATGAAATGGATGATTTTGCTTACGTCCAGCAGAAGGTTGTTGAATGGATAGCAGAAAGTATTCCTCTTGACAGGGAAGAAAGAAAGGGGAAGCCAAAGGTTATCATCCTCGTTGGTCCTACTGGAGTTGGGAAAACAACAACTTTGGCCAAAATGGGTGCACACATTGCCGTTGACTTCAAGAACAATAGGGAAAAATATACTTTTGCACCTGTTATCCGCATGATAACAACTGATACAATGCGTGTTGCTGCTGCAGAACAGCTTAAGCGTTGGGCTGAAATCATCAATGTTGAAGTAGACAAGGCAGAAGACTCTTCAATGATCAAGAACCTCTATCAAAAGTATGCTTCAAATTCCGACTACATATTCATTGATACTTCGGGATATAGTCCCAACGATTACCACAACATTGCAAACATGCATACAATCCTTGATGTAAAGGATATGGATGAAAGCGTATACCTTACCGTTACTGCTGGTGTAAGCGTTGAAGACCTGGAGAACATCATTCGTAATTTTGAATCCTTCAACTTCAAGGGAGTCATCATTACAAAGTGCGATGAGACGCAGACATTTGGCCGCGTTATCAGCGTTCTTTCCGAAAAGAAGAAGGCTGTTTCCTGGATTACAACAGGCCAGGAAGTACTCTATACAATAGAACGAGCTAATCCTATGTGGTTCATTTCCCATCTTAAAGGCTTTAAATTTGATGAGAAAGATGTTGAAAAAAGACTTGGAAATGCCGATAAAAAAGAAAGTGGATTTTATATCTAGCCAGAGATGGGAGAATTTTAATGGAAGATCAGGCAAAAGAACTTCGAAATATAATGGGTGAAAATACTTTCGGTAGATCCGGAAAAGATCATAAAACAAGAATCATAGCCATAACCAGCGGAAAGGGAGGCGTAGGCAAGACAAATATTGCCGTAAATACAGCTATTGCCTATGCTCAGCTTGGCAAGAAGGTTATCCTCATTGACGGTGACCTTGGAATGGCAAATGTAAACGTACTTCTCAGTGTTGTCCCACAGTACAACCTTATGCATGTTTTGAATCACAAGAAGACAATGAAGGACATCATCATTGATACTGAATTCGGTTTCAAGTTCATTGCCGGTGCCAACGGTTTTGCTAAAATTGCCAATCTTTCAAACGACGAGCTCGATTACTTTGCCAATGAATTTGCATCCCTTGGGAATGCAGACATAATCATCATCGATACTGGTGCAGGTATTTCCAATAATGTCCTTCAGTTCCTTGCGGCTTCTGATGAAGTTTATGTAATTACTACACCGGAACCAACTGCAATTACTGATGCTTATGGAATAATCAAGATCATTACAACGGAGTTTTCAGACCAGAGGCCAATCAACTTAAAGCTTCTCGTAAACCGCGTTCATTCGGCAGACGAAGGCAAGCGAATTTCCGACCTCATCATCAATATTGTAAGCCAGTTCCTCAACTATAAGGTTGAATACATCGGTTTCGTGTACGATGACCCTGCTGTTCAGGCCAGCGTTATCCGTCAGAAGCCTTTTATGGCAATCAGTCCTACTTCAAAGCCTGCAGTTTGCCTCAAGCACATTGTAGGAAGAATCGAAAAGACAGAAGTTCCTGCTGATGCCGGAGTTTCGAACTTCCTTAAGAAATTCATCGGAAAAAAGAAGTAGGGTTTCTAGACTCTGCTTTCATTCCATAGAAGCAGAAAATCATTTCGCGATTAAGAAAGGGGGGTGTTCCTGAATGGGAATACCTCTTTTTTATTGCCCTTTTGTGCCCTTTTTGTGCCCTCAGCAAGTTTTTATTGACCACAAAGGATTTTTGCCATAGAATATATGATGATTATATCTGTGGGAGGATGTGCTTGTTTAAAGTAAAGAATATTGCTGTTGCTGCGGCCAGTGGTTTTATACTTTCTTTCCTTATATGTGCCATCTCTACTCATAGACTTGGGGTTTCCTTTTTCAGGGGATTCATTTTTGGACTCGTTTTTGGAGTTCTTGCCTTTGCCATTGACTTTTTGAATTCAAAGTTTCTTGAAGTTGATGTTGGAATTGGAGCTGATGTGGATGAAAGCTCTAAAGGCAGACAGGCGGGCGGGTCTTCAGGTTCGTTGGTAAACATTACTATTGACGATGAAAACCTTACGGAAGAAGATCAGGCTCCGGTTTTTGATGTATCTTCCGGAAGACAGGTATTTTCCTACAAGACAGAACAAAGGGGGCAGGATGCTGCTCCGGCTGAACCTGTTGCACCTCCTGCAACTGAACCTGTACCTGCATCTGCAACCTCATCTGCACCTGTCGAACAGGGTACAGGTCCTGCTGCAAAAGCAGAATTTACACCTGTCCAGTTGGGTACACCTATTGCAGAAGGAGAAACTGTAAAAAACGATGCTCCTCATGCTTCGGAAGCCGTAAGTGCAAAAAAGTCTACGGGAGTAAAGGAAATAGACGCATTGCCTGATATTGGGGAATTCTCCTCACAGGATAATGATATAAGTGACAGTAATTCTGTTGCATCCGTAATCAACGATTCGGAATTTGCCCAGTCTGGCGACATGAAGGCCAGTGCGGCGATGACTGAAGGCGGCGACATGATGAAGCAGGATTCCAAAATTATAGCAAGTGCCATTCGTACATTGCTTAAAAAAGAAGATTAAGTTAAGCCATAAATTGGGATAAAAAAAAGGGTTGGGTAAATGGCAGTAGAAGTTCTAGACGAGAATGAAGAACTTGAGCTCTGGAGAGAGTTCAAGAAGACAAAATCCATTGCAATTCGTGATAAACTCATCAGGCAGTATATGCCTCTTGTCAAATGGGTAGCAGGCCGTGTATCTACAGGCATGCCGGATAGCGTTGAATTCGATGACCTTGTTGGATTTGGACAGTTTGGTCTTCTTGATGCCATCGAAAAATATGATCCTGACAAGAATGTAAAATTCAAAACTTATGCAACAACCCGTATTCGCGGTGCAATTTTTGATGAACTTCGTGAACTTGACTGGGTTCCTCGTTCTGTACGCCAGAAATCCCGTGAAATTGAAGATACCATTGTAGAACTTGAAGGAAAGCTTGGAAGAACAGCAACAGATTCTGAAATCGCCCAGGCCATGAATATGACTGAAGCCGAATATCAGTCTACAGTAATGAAGGTAAGCGGTACCAGTGTCCTTTCCCTCAATGACGTATGGTATTCAGGTGACGATAGCGAGCATATCTCCATTGGAGACAGCATAGAAGCTCCTTCAAGCCTCAATCCGGATGTAATTGTAGAACGCGAGGAAATCCGCAGGGTCATCATCCAGGCAATTACGGAACTTCCAGAAAATGAAAAGAAAGTAATCGTTCTCTATTACCATAATGACCTTTCCTTCCGTGAAATCGGTGCAGTCCTTAATGTAAGTGAAAGCCGTGTAAGCCAACTACATACAAAGGCAAACCTTCGTCTCAGGGCAAAGCTAACAAGCGTAAGAAAAGGCATTTTCTAAGGGGTTCCTATGGTAACGCTCGACAGACTTCGCATAGACTTGGAAAAACAGCTCCAGATCGACAAGGAGATTACTGCAGTTGAGGTTATTGGCGATACCCTTGACGAATGCCTTGCCGATGCTGCCGTTCAGCTTGAAACAAAGGTCCGCAACCTTGAATATGAAGTAATTGAAAAGGGGTTTGCTGGGGTTATTGGCCTCATGAAGAAGCCTTGGCGCATTAAGGTATACGAAAATCCATCCCTCATCCAGAAGAAGCACAGTGAAAATTCCGTTTCTGCAGAAAGCAATTCGGAGGAAATCGAAGAAATCAAAGTTGTTACTATGGACGGAATGTATTTTATCCGCAGGTTCGGTTCAAATATTTTCGTAAAGGTAACTCTTCCAGTGGGAGATGGAAATCCAGTTAATCCGGATGACCTTATAAATGAGGCCAGAAGACCTGACAATACAAGACTCGACGAAGAACTCCTCAAGAAAATTGCTAAGGAAGGTACCAACGACGAATATGTGGAAGTTGGGGACTACAATCACATTTCTGCCGGGGATGCGGTCATGGCTGTTGACCTTGCAAAAGACGAAATGCAGGCTACCATTACCGTATCTGCACCCGCCGCAGGCGGATCCGACATTTCTGCAGACAGAATCATCAATGCCCTTAGAACCCAGGGTGTTGTTGCTGGTATAGAAGAAGACAAAATCAAGGCTTTTGTTGATACTCCGGTATACAATGTTCCTTATGAAGTTGCCGCTGCTGTTCAGCCACAGCATGGTACGGATGCCTACATTGAATATAAGTTTGAGACAGACAAGTCAAGGCTCAAACTTAAGGAAACGGAAAACGGGCAGGTTGACTTCAAGGAACTCAATCTCATACAGAATGTTGTTGCGGGGCAGCCCCTTGCAAAGAAAATTCTTCCGACTCGCGGTAGGGGCGGAAAAACCATTATGGGACGCTATCTTGAAGCCAGGAACGGAAAGGACATTTCCCTTCCTCTCGGGCAGAATACTGTTCTCGATAAAGACGGATGTACAATCCTTGCGGAAAAGAACGGCCATGTTTCCCTAGTAGGCGACAAAATCAATGTCGAGGAAATTTACGAAGTACAGGGCGTAAACATCAAGACCGGCAACATTTCATATATGGGTACAGTATTGTGCCGTGGAGATGTGGAAGACGGCTTCAACATCAAGGCTGACGGTAACGTTGAAATCTACGGTTCCGTTGGACGATGTAATATTGAAGCAGGCGGGGACATCGTTATTTCTCAGGGGGTCATGGGCCGCGACGAATGCGAAATCGTTACAAGCAAGTCTGTTTGGGCTCGCTTCATCCAGAATGCAAAGGTAACTGCAGAGGAATATATCGTTGTAAACGACAACATCATGAACAGTGATGTTACTGCCATGAAAAAGATTGTGCTTAAGGGAAAGCGTGCTTCCATCATCGGCGGAAAGGTATTTGCAACAGAAGAAATCTCGGCAAAGAACATCGGTTCTTCGGGCGGAGGTATTGAAACCATTCTTTCTGTAGGTTACGACCCAAGAAAAAAGCAGCGGCTTACGGAACTGCAGGAAATGCAGGCAAACCTCGTAAAAGAGCTTGAAGAAATTGAACTCAACATCCAGACTTTGGAAAACAACAAGAAGGTGCGCCGTTCACTTCCAAAGGAAAAGGAAGAAAGCCTTAATAGTTTCATTGCGCAGAAATCAGACCTCGTGGCTCAGAACGAGGAGATGACAAAGGAAATAGACGAAATCAACGAAAGACTTCGTGAACTCAAGGTTGTTGGTTGCGTAAATGCCAGTGGAACCGTATATCCTGGCGTTAAAATCTATGTCCGAGACGAGCTCGATGAAGTGCGAACGGAGACTAAGGCAGTTACATTCTTCTACGACAACGGTTTTGTTAAGCGCGGTAAATTCGATCCTTCTCAGGTCAGCGATGTAGGAGGACCGGATGGCTATTCAGCCAATTGATCTTTCCACTGTATATTCACAAATGGATAAAATGGGACAGTTCAATGCTTCTCAGATTCAGAGTGCTTCCATGGCAAACCGAGCCAATATGGAAAAGGCAGCACAGCAGGATTCTGAAAAGGCAAAAACCGTTCAGGAAAGTTCCAGGAACAGAGAATCCAACAGCATCAAGGCTGACGTAAATCAGGGTGGGGGGGCAGGACAAACTCTTCTTGAAGGTGGCTCGGAGACTGAAAAGGAAGAGGAAAGTGCTCATGAAGAGCAGACAGCTCAGCCAGATAAGAAATTGTATGAAATTCGAGACCCTAATCTTGGTCAGCATATAGATCTTATAGGTTAAATATGTCCGTCATTGCCGTTACTACTGTTCTACTGGTCTTTTTTAATATCCTCATGTGGTTCATTTTGCTCCATAAGTTCAATAGGGTATTTTCTACTAAGAAAATCATTGAAGAAACCAGGGATGCCATCAACGAAAAGATTCGTGAGGCCAATAATGCAACCGAAAGGGATATGAGGCTTGTAGACAGCAAAATTCAGGAACTCAACAGAGTTAAGGCTGAGGCAGACAGAAGGCTTGCTGTCCTAAGGCGTGAACTTGATACACAGCAGAGGGAAAAGGAATTCCGTGTTGCCGTAGAATCAACCGGCATAAAGCATCATAAAAAGAGTGCATCTCCTTACGGGGCAGGCAAGAGCGAGCCTATACAGGGGGAATTTGCCTTTACTGAAAAAGCAAGGGTGGAACTTGGTATTGGGGATAAGATTTATTCCCAAGAAAGCAATATTTATCCTCAGAAAACTGCAGTGCCAAAAATACAGGAAAAGGAAGATGATCAGCAGGAAAATCTTCAGCAAATCCCTATACTGAATACAGTCGTTTATAGAACCGAAGACCAGATTGTTCCGAAAAAGGATTTCTTCCAGCAGGTAAGGGAATATCATAGGGCAGGCCTACCACCTGAAGAAATAGCCCGCCTTACAAGCCGTTCTGCTCAGGAAGTCAGGCTTGTAATTCAGATGCTGTGATACGGTTTCTTCACTAAAAATACCTTAATTTTATTTCTTTTCTTGAATTATGGCTCATTCAGGCATATAATTTAGGATATGAGTACTCTTATTAGAATTAAAAAATCAAAATTCGGAACTCTTTGCGACGGCAGGGATGTTTCTTTGTTCACAATTTCTAACGGTAAAATGAGTGTTTCCGTTACAAATTACGGATGCACCATTACAAGCATTCTTCTTCCTGCTGGAAAAGGCAAGAAGGTTGATGCTCTCCTTGGATGCTCAACTCTCGAAGGCTTTGCAAACGACAACCTCAGTTTCGGTACTGTAGTAGGCCGTTTTGCAAACAGAATTGGCGGTGCAAAATTTTCCCTCAACGGAAAAGAATATGTCCTGGACAATAATGACAGCGGAAACTGCCTTCACGGTGGATTCGACCGCTATGAAAAGAAAGTCTGGGATGCAAAGAAGGTAATCACAAAGAGAGGCCACGGCATTGAATTTTCAAGGTTCAGTCCAGACGGCGAACAGGGAATGCCGGGAAACCTTTCTGTAAAGGTTGTTTACACCCTCAACGAAAAGAACGAACTTTCCCTTGAGTATACGGCATCCTCTGATGCTCCGACACCTGTGAACCTTACTAACCACGCATACTTCAACCTTAAGGGATACAATGGCGGTGCAATCTACGACCAGGAACTTCAGCTTGACTGCTCAAAGTTTGTGGAAGTAAGCGACAAGCTCATTCCAACAGGAAAGCTTCTTTCAGTTGATGACAATCCTGTATTTGACTTTAGAAAACCAAAGCTTCTTGGAAAAGACATTGAAGCTACCGGAAACGGATATGACCATGCATACTGCGTTGACGAATACGACGGAAGGCTCAAGCAGTTTGCTGTTCTCAGGGATCCTGCAAGCGGAAGATCCATGACAGTTTCAACAACACTTCCTGGCTGTCAGGTTTATACTGCAAACTGGGTTGCTGGTTCTCAGGGTAAGAACGGTTACATTCACAAGAGGCATGATGCAGTTTGTCTTGAAACAGAAAGCTATCCTGATACACCAAACCAGGCAAGCTTCCCGCCTTGCATCGTAACTCCTGAAAAACCATATCATGAAGTTACAGTTTATAAATTCGGTTTTTAAGGGCTTAAATTAAAAGGCTTAAGAAATATATTTTAATAGAGAGGTTGTAATGGACATTCAGTTACAAGAACTGATCGAAAAGATCAAGAAGGACGGAGTTGCAAGTGCTGAATCTGCTGCACAGAAGATTATTGCTGAAGCAGAAAAAAAGGCTGCCTCTATTGTTAGTGATGCTGAAGCCAAAGCAGACAGCATTATCAAGACTGCTAAGGCAGAAACAGAGCGTATGGAAAAGGCTAGCGAAGATGCCATTGCACAGGCAGGTCGCAACCTTATCATTTCATTCCGTGATGGTATCAACAAGGAACTTTCTGCCCTCGTAAGCGCAGAAACAGAAAAAGCTATGGACAAGGATCTTCTCAAGAAGATTATTCCTGATGCTGTCAAGGCATGGGCTGCGAACAATGATGCTACAGACGTTTCAATTCTTCTTCCTGCAAAGGATGTTAAGGCTCTTGAAAGCGGAATTAAGACAGCCCTCAAGGGCAAGCTTTCCAAGGGTGTGGAAATCAAGGCTGATGCATCCCTTTCTGCCGGTTTCAGAATCGGAACAAAGGGCGGAGAAGCATTCTATGACTTCAGCGCAGAAGAAGTTGCTTCTTTGTTCAGTGCATACCTTAATCCTAAGACAACAGAACTTATGAAGAAGGCTGCTGCAGGCATTGCTGAAGAATCTCCAAAGGCTGCACCAGAAGTTAAGGCTGAAAAGAAGGCTGCTCCTGCTAAGAAGGCTCCAGCTAAGAAAGGAACTGAAAAAAAGGAACCTGCTAAGAAAGCAGCACCAAAAGGAAAAAAATAGTGGAACATCTCTATTATTTAGTGTCCCAGCTTCCAGCATTCTCAGTGAACGATGACAGCAATCAGAAACTTCCTCTGACTGTTGAATACTTCAAGGACCTCTGTGCAAGATTCATGTCTGACAAGGCAAAGATCATGGCAGAAAACCTTACACTGGAACCACCGTTGGAAACAGAATCGACTGGGTCACCATTCCTTGACCAGTGGTACGAGAAGGAACGCAACCTTCGCCTTGCACTGGCACAGCTTCGCGCCCTTAAGATGAAGAAGGACAACAAGGATCTTCCATCGACAAGTGACGGTGAAGTTATCCAGGCTGCACGTACAGCTACAGGAATGGATAGTCCTTTAAGCGCCGAGCAGTTCCTGAATCAGTACAGGATGAGCGTACTTGACAAGCTTGCTCCAATGGACATGTTTTCAGTGGATGCAGTTTTCAATTACGGACTCAAGCTTATGCTTGCAGAGCGCATGAAGAAGTTTAACAGGGATGAAGGTTTGGCTTCTTATCACAAAATTTACGACTCAATACTTGGAGAAAACAAATGACAGATACAAAAGGCAAAGTTGTAGCTGTAAACGGAAACATGGTTTCCGTTGAATTTGACGGAAAGGTTTCTCTCAACGAAGTAGGCTATGTTAAAGTTGACGGACAGAGCCTTAAGGGTGAGGTTATCCGTATCCGCGGCAATACAGCTCAGATGCAGATTTATGAAATGACAAACGGTATTTCTACAGACTGTTCAGTAGAATTTACCGGTGACCTTCTTTCTGTAGAAGTTGGCCCTGGTCTTCTTGGCCAGGTTTACGACGGATTGCAGAATCCTCTTCCATTGCTTGCAGAAAAGTCAGGCTACTTCCTTGAACGCGGTGTTTATCTTCCTGCTCTCAATGAAGAAAAGAAGTGGGATTTTACACCAACTGCAAAAGAAGGTGACAAGGTTCTTGCCGGTGACAGTGTAGGTACTGTTCCAGAGGGACCATTCACACACAAGATCCTGGTTCCATTCGGATTCCTTGGAACATATACAATCAAGAAGATTGCAAAGGCTGGTTCCTACAAGATCCACGATACAATCGCAACTCTTGCTGACGAAAAGGGAAAGACAGTTAACATTTCAATGAGCTTCAAGTGGCCTGTTAAGCGTGCAGTAAACTGCTATGCAGAGCGCCTGAGCCCAGATGAACCAATGGAAACAAAGGTTCGCCTCATTGATACATTCTTCCCTGTAGCCCGCGGTGGTACATACTGTATTCCGGGACCATTCGGTGCAGGTAAGACAGTTCTCCAGCATACAACATCCCGCAATGCAAACGTTGACATCGTTATCATCGCTGCTTGTGGTGAACGCGCCGGTGAAGTTGTTGAAACCCTTACAGAATTCCCAGAATTGAAGGATCCAAGAACTGGCCGTTCACTTATGGAAAGAACAATCATCATCTGCAATACATCTTCAATGCCAGTTGCTTCCCGCGAAGCATCTTGTTACACAGGTGTTACCCTTGCTGAATACTATCGCCAGATGGGACTTAACGTTCTCCTCCTTGCAGACTCAACATCTCGTTGGGCTCAGGCTATGCGCGAAATGTCTGGACGTCTTGAGGAAATCCCAGGTGAAGAAGCATTCCCAGCATACCTTGAATCTACAATCGCTTCCTTCTATGAACGTGCAGGTATTGTAAAACTTCGTGACGGAAATACAGGTTCTGTTACAATTGGTGGTACAGTTTCTCCTGCCGGCGGTAACTTTGAAGAACCGGTTACACAGGCTACACTTAAGGTTGTCGGTGCATTCCACGGTCTTTCCCGTGCCCGTTCTGATGCTCGCCGTTACCCAGCCATCGACCCGCTTGATTCATGGTCAAAGTACAAGCCAGTAATCACAAAGTCCTGGGTAGACTATGCCCGCAATGTTTACAAGCGCGGTGCAGAAGTTAACCAGATGATGAAGGTTGTCGGTGAAGAAGGTACAAGCCTTGCAGACTTCATCCTTTACCTCAAGAGCGAATTCCTTGATGCAATCTACATGCAGCAGGATTCATTTGACGAAATCGAAGGTGCAACTTCCATCGAACGCCAGCAGTATGTATTTGCTAAGATCGTTGGTATTCTCGGATCTACATTTGACTTTGAAGAAAAGGACGATGCCCGTACATTCTTCAACAGGCTTACACAGAATTTCCGCGATATGAACTACAAGGCATTCAAGACTCCAGACTTTGCAAAGGCTGAAAAAGCTATTGATGCAACTCTTGAAGAAAAGAATGCCCAGATTGGTGAAGATGTAAAAGCTCTTCTCAAGGACGGTGAATAATGGCTAAGGTATACAGCAAAATCGAAAGCATTAACGGAAGCGTTATTACTGTCAAGGCAAAGGGCGTAAAGCTCAATGAACTTGCAGAAATCACAACACGCTTCGGTAAGTCCCTTGCCGAAGTAAACAAGATTGACGGTGAAACTGTTTCACTTCAGGTTTTTGCCGGTGGTCGTGGTGTTGCAACAAACGATCAGATCCGCTTCCTTGGTCACGACATGAAGATTTCCTTCAGCGATGATCTTCTTGGACGCATTTTCAACGGTTCTGCAGAACCTCGTGATCATGGTCCAGCCCTTACAGAAAACCTCATTTCAATCGGTGGTCCTTCTGTAAACCCATCAAAGCGTATCAATCCTAACCGTATGATGCGTACAAACATTCCGATGATTGATGTTTTCAATACATTGGTTGTTTCTCAGAAGATTCCAATCTTCTCCATTTCAGGCGAACCATACAACCAGCTCCTTGCTCGCATTGCCATGCAGGCAGAAGCAGATGTAATCGTTCTCGGTGGAATGGGTCTCAAGTACGATGACTATCTCTTCTTCAAGAAGACACTGGAAGAAGGTGGAGCCCTCTCTAAGACAGTTATGTTCGTTCATACAGCTGCTGACCCAACTGTAGAATGTATGAAGATTCCTGATCTTTCACTTGCAGTTGCAGAAAAGTTTGCCCTTAAGGGAAAGGACGTTCTCGTTCTCCTTACAGACATGACAAACTTTGCAGACTCAATGAAGGAAATCGCCATTACACAGGAACAGGTTCCTTCAAACCGCGGTTATCCTGGAGACCTTTACTCACAGCTTGCATCTCGCTACGAAAAGGCTGTTGACTTCAATGATTCAGGTTCAATCACTGTTCTTGCAGTTACAACAATGCCTGGTGATGATGTTACACACCCGGTTCCAGATAACACCGGTTACATTACGGAAGGTCAGTACTACCTTAAGGGTGGACGCATTGAGCCATTCGGTTCTCTGTCTCGTCTCAAGCAGCAGGTTAACAACAAGACCCGCAAGGATCACCGTTCTTTGATGGATGCCATGATTCGTCTTTACGCATCTTACAAGGATACACTCGAAAAGAAGTCCATGGGTTTCAACATGAGTGCATGGGATGAAAAACTCCTCAAATACGGCGTAATGTTCGAAGCAAAGATGATGGACCTTACTGTAAATGTTCCTCTTGAAGAAGCTTTGGACAACGGATGGAAGATCCTTTCTGAATGCTTTGAAAAGAATGAAACTGGTCTTAAGACAGAATTAATTGAAGAATTCTGGCCTAATAAATAAACTGAACTCGCATAAGGATATTTTATGGCAAAATTAAAGCTGACTAAAAACGAGCAGAAGACTCAGAAAGATGCGCTTAAGATGTACCAGCGCTATCTGCCGACTCTTACCCTCAAAAAACAGCAGCTGCAGTCAGAAATCCGCACCATTGACGAAAAGGCAAAGGAAGTTCGTGCACAGAAGAAGGTGCTCGAGGCTGAATTTGAAAACTGGATCAGCGTCTTTGGTGAAAAAGATGCTTTCAAGCCCGACATGGTTACTGTAAAGAACATCAAGAAGGGCTGGGGCAATATTGCGGGTGTAAAAATCCCTGTCTACGAAGGTGCAGATTTTGGTCGTGGAGACTATGACCTTTATTCAACACCATTGTGGATTGATATGGCTGCAGACCGTATGGAAAAGGCTCTGGAGCTTGATCTTATGGCAGAAGTCCTTGACGAACAGGTTAGGCTTCTGTCGCAGGAATTGAGGACAACAACACAGCGCGTTAACCTTTTTGAAAAGGTTAAGATTCCTGAAACCAAGGCAAACATCAAGAAAATCGGTATTTTCCTTGGTGATGAACAGGTTGCCGCAGTTGTTCGCTCTAAGATTTCTAAGAAAAAGCTGCAGAATGTATCGGACAAGGAGGAAACTGAAGAATGATTGTAGAAATGAAAAAAGTTTCCCTTGTTATACTGGAAGCTGAAAAAACAGTATCCCTGAAGGCTTTAAGAAAGGCTGGTGTTCTTCACCTTGAAGAAATTGAAGGTGGAAGTGCCGAACTTTCTGCATACAAGGAACAGTCTTCAGAAACTGAAAAGGCTCTTGCCATTCTTGAAGAAATTAAGCTTGGAAAGAAGCAGTCTGTTGAACAGGCAAAGCTTTCTGCAGAAGATGCAGTTGCAAAGGCAAAGGAGATCATTTCCTTTACCGATACAAAGAAAAGCCTCTTTGACAAGATCAATCAGAATACTCAGGAACTTTCCCGCCTTGAAAAGTGGGGCAGCGTGAATCCTGCAGAACTTGCATCTCTTACAGAAAAGGGCCTTTACCTTTACATGTATGAGATTCCTCAGGAAAAATACGCTGAAATCGGAAAGGACATCAATACAGTTGTTGTAAACAAAATCAACAAGGTTGTAAGATTCCTTCTCGTTTCTGACTGCCAGCTTGAAGACCGACCTGAAGGACTTCCTGCAGAGGCATATTCTGTTCCTCTTCCAGAGTGTTCTACAGAAAAACTCAAGGATGACATCGTAAAGGCAAAGGCAGAAATAGAGCGCCTTGACCGTGAAATTGTTGCCTCAAAGAAGTTTGAGGCAGCCCTCAGGGAAGCAAAAAACAGGCTTCTTTCTGACATTGAATTTGAAAACATTTCCAGCGGAATGGAAAAGGAAGACGAAGAGATTTCTGAAGCAGAAACTCGTCTTGCCTGGGTTACAGGTTATGTACCTGTAGACTCAATGGACAAGTTCAAGAAAGTTTGTTCAGAAAACAGCTGGGCTTATGTTGCTTCCGAACCAAAGGAAGACGACATGGTTCCAACAAAGCTCAAGAACAACAAGCTTGTAAGCCTCATTTATCCGCTTACAGACTTCTTGGGAACAGTTCCTGGATACCATGAATATGATATTTCTGGCTGGTTCCTCCTGTTCTTTACAGTCTTCTTCGGAATGATTTTCGGAGACGGCGGATACGGACTTCTTCTTACAGGTGTCGGTGTTGCAATGGCTGTAAAGTCCCTTGCCTCGAAAAAGGGAGGAGCCCTTGCTGGACTCGTTCTTCTTCTTGGACTTGCAACAGTGGCATGGGGAACAGTTACCTGTACATGGTTTGGACTTACACCTGACATGCTTCCTGATTGGCTCAAGGAACTTTCCGTTCCTCAGCTTTCAAATGCATACGGTGACACTCAGTGGCCAATTTTCTGGAAACCGGAATCTGGCCTGTATCTTACAACAGCACAGAATCTTCAGATTTTCTGCTTTACCCTGGCTTTGCTTCAGCTTTCTGTTGCCCACCTTAAGGGAATTGCAGCAAACCGCAAGACCCTCAAGTGGATTGGAGAATTCGGTTCCCTCATGCAGGTTGTAGGTATGTACTGGGTTGTACTTTCCATGGTTGTAAGTGCAGAAGTATTTACATTCAATGAAGTAATCTACGGAGTTCCTGTAGGTAAGCTTGCCATTGGACTTGTTGCTGTAGGTTTTGTCCTCAGTTTCATTTTCTCAAGCTATTCAGGAAGCGTTGTTGAATCAGTTCTCGAAAGCTGCAAGAACATCATTTCCGTACTTCTTGGCGTTGTAAACGTATTCTCGGATGTTGTTTCGTACATCCGTCTTTGGGCAGTTGGTTTGGCAGGTGCCGCAATTTCCGGAACTGTAAACAGCATGGCAGGTCCTTTGCTTGGACATGCAGTTCTGTTCATCGGATTCCTGGCACTCATCGTATTCGGACATGGTCTGAACATGATCTTGAACCTTCTTTCCGTTATCGTTCATGGTGTTCGCCTTAACACATTGGAATTCTCCAATCACTTGGGAATGTCATGGTCTGGTTTCAAATATAATCCTTTCAGCGAAAGGGATTAATATTATAGAGATGTCTTTGGAACATAAGTTTCTAAAAGAGTCTTAAACATAAAAACTTATTTATAGGAGAATTAAATTATGAATTTTGGAATGCTCGGTGCTGCTATTGTTATGGGTATTGCTGCTATTGGTAGTGCAATTGGTATTGGAACTGCAGGTCAGGGTGCAATCGGTGCTTGGAAGCGCTGTTACCTCAACAACAAGCCAGCTCCATTCATCCTTACTGTTTTTGCTGGTGCTCCACTTACACAGACAATCTACGGCTTCCTTACAATGCAGTCTATGATTTCTTCAAGCAAGGATCCATCATTCCTTCTTGGTCTCGGCATTGCTTCTGGTCTCGCTATGGCATTCTCTGCTATGGCTCAGGGAAAAGCTGGTGCTGCAGGTTCTGATGCTCTCGGTGAAACAGGTAAGGGTTTCTCTCAGTACATCATGGTAGTTGGTCTTTGTGAAACAGTTGCTTTGTTTGCAATGGTATTCTCAATGATCGTTTGCTAATTTAGTGTAATTTAATACTAAATTAAGGCCGCTGGAAATTTATCCGGCGGCTTTTTTCGTTTAAAAAGACATTTAATAATATAATTTAAAAAAAACTGATATGCTTTAAAGGTACAATGAATTAAAATAAGGATGTAACAATCAATTATACTATGTTCGGAGTTCAGCTATGAAATCAAACAAGGTTCTGCTTAAAAGTGCAAGTTGTGCCCTTGATATGGGTGATGGAAGCGAAAGAAGTTTCTATGTAAATCAGGATTACATCCTCAGCAAGATGAAGAAAGTTCACCGTGGAATCAGCCTTATGTATACATACTATCCAATGGATGACATCTGGCCTCAGCGTGCTTCAATTGCTTTGCCAGACAACAAAGCCGGTGGAGCCTGGAATTTCCCTTACGAAGATTACTTTCCTTATCTTGGCGGCATCAACGGAAACCGTGAAGCTGAACCTTTCAACTATATGAAGGAAATTCGCCGTCGCGGTCAGGATGTTGTCCTTACACTGACAATTGATCCAACTCTTGAAGACAAGTACCTCATTGGTATTGCCAGGGATCTTCGTCCATACGGAAGAATGTATCTTCGCATCAACCACGAATGTACAGGTACCTGGTTTTGCTTTAACCGCCGTGCGGACTACCAGACAATAGCAGACTTCTTTGTACGCTTTGCAAAGATCCTCAAGGAATATGCTCCTAACGTAAAAACTATTCTTTGTGCTGGAATGTTCATGAAGGAAGAAGGAAAGGTTGAAATGGAAGACATCTTCCTAGAAGCACACAAGGTTTGCGACATCTGGTCCGGTGACCATTATCTTTCACTTCACTGGGGATGGCCGGTAACTGTATGTGAAAAGGGCAGTGGAAACGACTTTGCCTGCTACGATGTAGATGAAGTTTACGATCAGGCTAAGGCCACTTTGCACCGCCTTCGTGAAATTACAGGAATGGACAAGCCATTCATTCTTTCTGAACTTAACGGTGACGGTGATGTTACCGGAGCTTTCGTTCAGTCAAACATGATGCGCCACTTCATGAACCGTCTTGAAAAGGATCCTGAACACTGGCTTACAGCCTTTACTTTCTATCAGTTCCGTGATGACGGCCGTCTTGGACTTGAAATTACAGATCCAAACAACAGCGATGTGGGCATTGAACAGCCAATGCTCGCCATGTACCGTGATCAGCTTCATAAACCTTTCTACAGCCAGCCTATCGTTGCAGCGGGAGAAGTTGAACTTCCTTGCAAACTCCGCTGGGGAAGTGCAGAAGACAGCGAAGGACTTTCCATGGACCTTCACTTTGAAAAGCAGCCTGTGTTTGCAGAAGTTTATTTTGATGGTGAGCTTTTGGACAAGAACCTTATGCTGGAATTTGGGGGCTACTGGTTCTACAAGGCTCCTGGAACAAAATGCGTGGACATGATGACATTGTTCTATGACAAGGCTTTGACAGGACCTTGCGACATGAAGCTTAATATTTTTGCCCCACCTGCAAGCGGCCTTAACGAAACACCTTCAAAGGATTATGATAAGGATCCAAACGGTGACTGGATGATGGATACATATACTGAAATCAAGTCACTGCCAAGGGTTCGCCTCTGTTTTGAAGAACCAGAAATCGTATCCCGCTACGAAGACTAATTGACAATTTAACTCCAGTCCATTTGGCTGGAGTTTTTTATGCTTTTGTTATCTTTAACTAACCTCTATTAGTGTAGTATAATTTCAACATATGAAGACAGTTAAGGATATGAAAATCGGGCAGAAAGCTTTGGTTGTAAAAGTTCATGGGGAAGGTGCCCTGAGGCGCCGCATCATGGATATGGGAATTACAAAGGGAGTTGAAATTCGTTTGCGCAAGCTTGCTCCTCTGGGAGATCCTATGGAACTGTCTGTAAGGGGCTATGAACTTTCTTTAAGAAAGGCTGATGCCGAAATGATTGAAATTGATGGATAGAATGTATGATCAATAATGAAGCTTCAAAAATCCGAATAGCTTTAGTTGGAAACCCAAACTGTGGAAAAACTACTTTTTTCAATGCCTTGACTGGACAAAATCAGTATGTTGGAAACTGGCCTGGCGTTACAGTAGAAAAAAAAGAGGGATTTGTAAAAGGTCTTGATGATGTAATCGTTACAGATCTTCCGGGCATATATTCTCTAAGCCCTTACACAATGGAAGAAGTAGTTGCAAGAAATTACCTTCTTCATGACCGCCCCGAAGTAATCCTTAACATTGTTGATGCTACAAACCTTGAACGAAACCTTTACCTTACAACCCAGCTTGTAGAAGTTGGCATCCCTGTTGTCATTGCCCTCAACATGATGGATGTTGTGCGTCATCGCGGTGACATCATAAAGACTTATGAACTTTCAAAAAAACTTGGCTGCAAAATCGTAGAAATTTCTGCCCTTAAGCAAACTGGCCTTATGGAAGCGGCTGAAATTGCCGTAGAGGTTGCTGCTACAGGAAGTTTTGTTCCGAAGCATATTTTCAGCGGGGAAGTAGAACATACTCTTGCCCATATAGAAGAAGCCTGCGTCCATGAAATGGAAGATGAAAAACAGCGCTGGTATGCCATCAAGATTTTTGAACGAGATCAGAAAGTAATTGAAGAACTTAACATAGATCCAAAAATCCTATGCCACATTGAAAAGGATATTGAAGCAACGGAATCAGCCCTTGATGATGACAGTGAGAGCATCATAACAAATGAACGCTACAATTATGTCTGCGATGCCATTGGCCCCTATTACATAAAGAAAAACAAGAGTGGCCTCAGTTTTTCAGATAAGATTGACTGCATTGTAACCGGAAAAATTACAGGACTTCCTGTTTTTGCCTTTGTAATGTTCTTTGTCTATTACATTTCAATGGTTTCCGTTGGCACTCCTGCAACTGACTGGGTAAATGAAACACTTTTTGGAGAAAATGGAATTCCGTCTTTTGTAAATCATGCCCTAAATGCCTGGCATGTTGCAGAATGGCTCAGGGCCCTTATTGTAGACGGAATCATTGCAGGGGTAGGCAGTGTCCTTGGGTTTGTTCCGCAAATGTTCGTTCTTTTCCTTTTTCTTTCTTTCCTTGAAGCATGCGGCTACATGTCACGCATTGCCTTTGTTCTGGACAGGCTCTTTAAAAAAATAGGTTTGAGCGGAAAATCCTTCATTCCGATTCTTGTTGGAACCGGATGCGGTGTTCCAGGTATTATGGCCAGCCGTACAATCGAAAATGAAAGCGAAAGGCGCATGACCATCATAACTACGACTTTCATTCCATGTGGGGCAAAAGTTCCTTTCATTGCATTGATAGCTGGCAGCATATTCGGTGGAAAGGCTTGGGTGAGTACAAGCGCCTATTTTGTAGGCATGGCGGCAATAATCCTTTCTGGATTGATTCTTAAAAAATTCCGTATGTTTAAGGGTAAGAATTCTCCTTTCGTAATGGAACTTCCACCGTATCATTTGCCTCCTGCAAAAAATGTTTTCCATACGACTTGGGATCGGTGCAGGGAATTTGTTGTTAAGGCATCTACCATCATTATGGTATCTACAATTGTAGTATGGACCTTGAGTAACTTTGGTTTTACTGTCGGTGACAGTGGACTTGCTTTTGGAATGGTTTCTGAAGAAAACATAGACTGTTCGATTCTTGCTCGCCTTGGACATCTTTTAAGCTGGATTTTCATTCCCCTTGGATTTGGAACGTGGCAGGCAACAGTTGCTTCTATTACAGGACTTCTTGCAAAGGAAAACATCGTAAGTACCCTTGGCGTTCTTTATGGACAGAACGGTAATGTTTACAGTAACCTTGGAAATGTCTTTACGCCTGTCTCGGCATACGCTTTCCTTGTTTTCAATCTCCTCTGTGCACCTTGTTTTGCCGCCATGGGGGCCATTCGCCGTGAAATGAACAGTGGACGATGGACAGCTTTTGCAATCATCTGGCAATGTTCTTTTGCCTATGTGACGGCTTTGCTTGTAAATGTCCTTGGAAAATATTTTGCTTCTAAAGACACTGGCTATTGGTCTACTTTGATTATTGGTCTTTTGATTATGGTTATTGTTGCCTCTGTTGTTGCAAGATTCATAAAGCGCAGGTTTGCAAAAACTTCCGGGAAGAGTGATGAAGGCTGCGAAACTTCTGGCTGCCATGGCTGTGACAAATGCGGTAAATAAGTGATATAATGAATCTATGGCTTCATTATTCAAAAGTCCCCGCGTTGTTACAGTTGGCGGGGCAAACGGAATCAGAAAAATTTTTGTTGGCGGTAATAATCCTGTTACCGTCCAGACCATGTGGAAAGACGGCATCACCGATGTAACAGAAGGTTCAGAAAAACTTAAGGATATTCTAAAAGAAATCAACAATCTTAAATCCCTTGGCTGTGATATCATCCGTTTTGCGGTTCCTGACATGGAAAGTGCAAGGGGATTGTGCGTAATTCAGTCACATACTGATGTTCCTCTTGTTGCAGACATTCATTTTGACTATAAGCTTGCCTTGGAATGCCTTAAAGGTCCTGTTCCTGTAATAAGAATAAATCCAGGCAACATTGGTAGCGAAGACAGGGTAAAGGCAGTCGTTGACGCCTGCAAGGATAAAAATGCTGCCATAAGGATTGGCGTTAATACAGGTAGCCTTCCAAAGGACCTTGAAGAAAAAGTAATTGATGGATCCATGTCTCGTGCAAAAGCTTTGGCAGAAACAGCCCTAAGAGAAGCTGCTGTATTTGAAAAACTTGGATTTACAAATTATGTAGTCAGCATGAAGGCAAGTTCTGTGGATGAAACCATAGAAGCCAATGAAGAATTCGCAAAGGTTAGTGATGTTCCTCTTCATATTGGGGTTACGGAAGCAGGTCCTTTGATTACTGGTATTGTTAAGTCCACTATGGCTTTTACTCATCTTCTTAAGGAAGGCATAGGCTCAACCATTAGGGTTTCCCTAAGTTCAGCTCCGGAAAACGAAGTAATTACCGGTCGTGAGATTTTGCATGAGTGCGGCTTGAGAAAGGGTGGTGTAACTATCGTTAGTTGTCCTCGCTGCGGAAGATTGGGATTTGATGTACATTCGTTCGTTAACCGCTGGCAGAACAGGCTCCTTGCCATGGACAAGGAAGTTACCATTGCAATCATGGGCTGTGTTGTGAACGGTCCCGGCGAAGGAAAGCACGCAGATCTTGGAATTGCAGGCGGAAAGGATAAGTGCATTATTTTCAAAAAAGGCAAAATAGTACGAACGATTGATGCAAAAGATGCCGATAATGTATTCGGGGAAGAATTGGAGTCTCTTTAAGTAATGAAAGTTCGTATTTTCAAGTCATTTGCATTCATTTTTGTATTGTTGTTCTCTTTAAATGCAGCTGTCAGCCAGTCTGCACCACGCAGGATTCAGAAAGGCCATGAAGCATGGCGTTCCTATAAGAAGGCCCAGACAGCATTTGAATCAAACGATTACAGCAAGGCAATTGAATATGCAGAGGAAGCACGCTCAATAAGAAAGCAAGATGCTGCCTGGCAGACTCATATTCTTGAAAATACCCTAAAGAAAGCAAGGGTTCGCCGTGCCGGAGATGAACTTGACCGTGTTATTCCTGAACTTAAGGAGTTAGGCTATAACGATGCAATTGAAATCATTGCTTCTCATACAGAAAAACTTGGAGCCCAGTATTTTAACAACAGCTATTCCAGGGTTTTTGACTACATTTCAATTTATGCTCATTACACTGAAGCTGATTATCTTCTTGGAAAAGTTTATAGGCTTGAAGGTGAATTTGAAGTAGCTTTAAGATACATGAAGGAAGCTTATGATTATGCCGTCAATCTTGATGTGCCAATGGAAAAATACGATCTTCTTTATGATCTTGCATCCCTTTCTTATGATCTTGGCAAGTTTGATGATTTTGAAAAGTATTCCCTTGCAATCGTAGTTGATAATGAATATTACAGCGACAAGGCTTTCATGAGGTCCCTTAAAAGAATCATTGATATGGATTCTCAGGAAGCTGTGGATAAGTTTTTCCTCCTTTATCGCTGCAACAATGACCTTGCCCTTAAGGCTCTCATTGACCTTTCTGAAATCTACAGGACTATTGGGGAATCTGAAAAGACTTTGAAGTGTTCATCTCTGGCAAGCATTATTGCTATATCTAAGCTAGAATACATAATTGGACAGAGAATCAATGATTATGAATTCCGTGGAATTGGTGATCTTTTAATAAAGTGCCAGCGCTATGAAGACATAGTAAAGTGGGGCAATGAAAACAATATCTGGAAGCTTTTCTGTAATTTTGCAGAATCTGCAGCATCCGATGGAAAGGTTGTCTTCGCAAGAAATCTTCTTCGCACTCTTTCTAAGTGTGAGCCTGAAGAGTACTGGAGACGCTATGCTTCAGAAATCATTGTAAACGGGATTACCGTCAATCAGTAAAAGGCTTTGACTGGATTTTCTAGAACTGAAGTCCAAGCCCTATGTAGCATTCCCATTCTTTTCCGCCTCTCCATGAACTGTCAAATCCATGGTGTCCGTCCAGGAATTTCTTTGAAAGGTCTACACCAAGACTTGCCCTGAATACATAGCTTTTCCATTTTTTTGGATAAACAAGAACCTCTACTCCTGATGTATATATTCCTTCCTTGATTGAAAATAGGTTTCCTGTTCCCCAATTGTCAATAAGACCAATATCTATAAAAGGACCAGCCTGAAGTTCAAAATTCAATGCATTGAGAAGTCTGCAGTTTTTTTCTTCCTGTACGCCAAAAAAAACTACCCAGTCAGTGGTGAATATATGGAAAGGAAGTTCAAGGTTCACTATGATTGCAGAGTTTGTCGTAAAGGCATAGTTGTTGTCATCAACCTGAATGCCTTTTGCAAAATATGCATTGTCCAAAGCTCCCCTAAGGTAGGTTCCTGCGGCATACCTTGTGTTCTTTCCAAGAAGGGCAGTTATGCTGCAGTTGAAGCCTGCGTGGGCAAATGCCTTGTGAAGTTTAAGGTATATTTCTGCAGATGGAATAAGTTTTTTGTCCGAATCTTCCTCATGAAGGTCGAACCCCATGTAGGTTCCGGCCTTAAAGGAATATCCGTTTCTGAAATTGTTTTTTCCTATCCAGTCAATGCTTGTGAAATACAGTTCGCATCCAGGTTTTAGAACTGGTGTCTGCCTTAAATCACAGTTGCTTTCATTCAGTCCGTCAGCATCCCATTTTTTTTCAATGGAAACTAAAGGCTTGCAAATTACAGGAGTTGAAAGTCCAATGTTTTCAACCTGAAGGGGAATTGCAATTTCACCATATTCAACAAAATAAAATTCATCGTCATATTTCAAATAATCAGTATCGCGGATTATGGATTGTTTTGCAGTGAAATCAATTTCATGCTGCTTTGCTTTGCCGAATGGAACTCCAACCGTAATACCAGAAGTAAAGGTTACATTGGGCTTTGATTTTTCAGTACACCAACGAAGGTCAATGAGGTTGTTCCAATGGTTTTTAGTAATGCCCATGTTAAAAGGATAATTGTAATCAATGTTGAATCCTGGTGTGAACTTGGAGTATCGTTCAGGCTCTTCCTTGTCACCAAATTCTAAAGTTAGTCCTGCCTTTAGTGGAGCTGCGAGTCCAAGAAAATTGGTGTCTTTAAGTGCAATTTCAAGTTCAGCCCCTTTGTTTGAATCTAGGCTAGGTTTAGGGAAAATTAAAAGGCTTGTGGAATCTTCGAATGTATATTCAGCCACAACATCCTTTATATTTTCTGAAACTGGTTCAATTTCATACTTGTAGGTAATATTTTCAAGAAGCCTTGTGTTTTCAAGGTTCTGATTTACTTCCTTCAGGTAGTTTTCAAGATCTTCCAGTGTTTCAAAAGTATGACCGGTCTGCAAAGGTGGAATTGTCTGCAACAGGTACTGAGGTTTTGTTTTTCCAAGAGATTCGAATCTAATATCGGACAGGCAATATTTTTCCGAATATGCAAGGCCTGAAAAAAGAAAGAGAAAAAAAACTGCCTCTAACTTACGGAACAATTAGCAGGCTCCTTTTCCGATTATAACGACACCAACAGTTTTGATGATGATCCAAAGGTCAAGCCAGATGGACCAGTTCTGGATGTAGTATGTGTCAAGGTTGATTCTTTCTTCGTATCCTGTATTGCTGCGGCCTGAAATCTGCCACATTCCGCTAAGACCAGGCTTTACGGAAAGAACATATTCCGAGAATTGCTTGTATTTTGCAAGTTCAGGTTCTGTAACTGGGCGAGGGCCAACAAAAGACATTTCGCCTTTAAAAATGTTCCATAGTTGAGGAAGTTCATCAAGGGAAGTCTTGCGTAAAATCTTTCCGAATTTTGTTACGCGTGGGTCATCAGTAAATTTTCTGTCTTTTTCCCATTCTTCTGCGCGAACTGGGTCGTTTGCAAGGATTTCCTTAAGTTTTTCTTCTGCATCAATGCACATGGAACGGAATTTCCAGCATTTTATTTCCTTGTGGTCTTTTCCCACTCTTTTGTGGCCGTAGAAAACTGGACCTGGAGATGTCATTTTGACGATGATAGCAAGCAAGGCGACAACAGGAAGTACTATTGGAGCAGCAAAAATACAAAGGCATATGTCGATAAATCTCTTGACAAAAACGGCACCGGATTTTGTCAGGTAGTTTGTAGAAGAGAATCCAAGAATACCGCCAAAGTCTTTCATGTGGAGCGACATGTTTGTATTAAGCTGGTTCTTTGGTACTCTGATGATGTAGCGGTAGTTTGTCTGGATGAGTTCAAGGCTTCGGTCATAACCGCAGATTATGGCAACCTTAATCCTGAGTTTTTCAATGGAATTTATTGTCTCTGGAGTTCTTTCCCTGATTTCAATTCCCTTATAATTATCATCGTGAAAAGGTGTGTCCGTAATGATGAGAACAGGTCTATAACCAAGATGCTTTCTTGTTATAAGCCTGTTTACGATGTCATATCCCTGTGTACCTTTGCTGTAAATTACAGCTGGAACACCCCACCATCTGAAGCGGCTGTAAAGGCGTCTGCCGAACTCCCTTCCTAAAGGAAGAAGAACAGTTGCAAAAGGCCATGCAAGGATAAGGGCTGCTGCAATAGGAATAAAGTCCCTTGTGGATTTGATAGTCATCAGGGCAAAGGCTTCTCCCATCAGGGAAAAGAAGGCACTCATGGAAAATCTCTTTACTTCCTCTTCCGGAGCAAGAAGAATGCCTGGATAAAGGCCTGCAGCATAAAAAACTGCAAAAATGCCAGGCATAAAGATTGCATACTTTATGAAGGATGCGAATTTTATCCAACTGTCATTAATAAGATTTATGATGAAAAAACCTAGACATATAGAAAGCATGAACGCAAATGCATCTATGAAGGCAAGGGCGATTCCGCTTATGAAGGAACTTGTTGATTTGTACTGAGCTTTAATAGACTTTTCGAATTGTGTATCTGGTTTTCTTTTCGACATACCAGTATTTTAATAAATATGTCAAAAATTGTCTATTTCCCCATGTTTTATGGATAAAACTTTAATTTAAATCTAGAATTATATAAAAAAAAAGGATGCAAACTGAACTATAGCCCATAAAAAGAGGCCCTAGTTACAGTAGTATCTTAATTATTTTCAATTACTTTAAGTATTGCTTCTGCAGTTTTTCGGTAGCTGTAAATTTCCGTAAAGCTGCTGTTGAAATCTTTGTCCAAAGTTTCAAGAATTTTATCCTTCAAGTCAGCACTGTCCTGATTCTTAAAGAATGTTACGGGAAGCTGGCCGTAAATTTCATTGAAAACTGGAATGTCCGAAATTACTGCATTTGTACCGCATTTAAGAGCCTGCAGCGGAGGAATTCCGAATCCTTCGTATAGGGAAGGCTGAACCAAAAGTTTTGCCCTGGCAAGAAGTTCCTTGAGCTTTTCGTTTTCTACAAAACCCGTAAACTGAATGGCATCCTTGTGATGGAAATTGATTTTTTCAATTTTTGAATTGATAGAATCGTCTTTTGAACGGAAATTTTCATTGCTTCCGACAATAATCAGCTTTACATCAGGGCGTGACTGCAGGATAAATTCAAAGGCTTCAAGAAGAACGGAAAGTCCCTTGTGCTTCTTAATGTTGCCGATGAAAATCATGTAGTTTCCCTTGTTCTTGCAAGGCACTACATTATCGTAATAAGAGGGCGTTCCGTTGTGTACTACATGTATTGGTTTTTTGCATTTTAGGTTTGCTATAATCCTTTCCTTGCTGAACTGGGAGACAGTAAATACAGCTTTGGATCTTTTTATGGCGTAGCTGTAGAAAAACTTTCTTATTGCTGTTCCCGCTTTTCCTGCCAGTCCCTTTACGTCAAGAAAAACAACATCATGAATCGTTGAGTATACAGGGATTTTAATTCCTCCAGGAATGTTGCAGTAGGGTGTAAAATATGCATCGCAGGAATTTATTTTTTTTAGTTCTTCTTTTGGAAAGCAAAACATTTCCTTGATGCTGAAGGTTTTTACATCAGGACAAGAAAAGTAAAATTCATTGCCACTTTCTTTAAAGTACGGGATAAGTTCATCAAGAAAAGTTCCGATGCCACTTTTCCCGCTCATGCGCATGTCTACTGCAATTTTCATATTTTAATTTACTTCCTTAAGAGTTTCGTCAATTACAGCCTGGAGTTCTCTCCTGAATCTTTCCGCACTGAATTTTTGTGCGTGTTCTACTATGACAGTGGTTTTAAATGTGCCTTCTCCTTCAAGTTTTTCAAACCTAACGATGGCTTCTTTTAATGATTCTTCGTTCTGTTCTTGGAAAAAAATACCTGTTGTGTTTTCTTTAACCGTTTCAAGTGCTCCGCCTTTTCCGAATGCAATGACAGGACGACCACATGCCTGACATTCAACAGGAATGATTCCAAAGTCTTCTTCTGCGCTGAAAATCATTGCACGACATTTTTGAAGGTAACCCTTTACTTCTTCATCGTTGATTCTTCCAGTAAATTTAATGTCTGCTTTCCTGTATTTTGATGCAAGAGTTTTGAGTTCTGATTCTTGACTTCCGCTTCCAATTACAATAAGTTTTTTTCCAAGCTGACCGCAAGCTTTGATGGCAAGGTCGACTCTTTTATAACTTACAAAGCGGCTGAAAACAACGTAGAAATCTTCAGCTGGAAGATTATTTGGTGAAAGTCTGTCCACATCAACTGGAGGGAAAATAACCTTTGAATCCCTGTTCCAGAATTTCTTGATTCGTTTTTTTATATATGAAGAGTTGGCAACAAGTGTGTTGATTCTCTGGCTTGAAAGAAAATCCCACTGGCGGATTGCCGGCATCTGGCGTTTCATGAAGAACCTTGTAAGGATGCCAGCATTCATAAAATAATCGTAGTACAAATCCCATGCATAACGCATAGGTGAGTGTATGTATGCAACGAAAGCTGTGTTTGGCGAAGTTATAACTCCCTTTGCACAACAGGATGAACTTGCAATTACAAGATCATAGGAAGTAAGGTCAAAACTTTCAAAAGCCTTCGGCATAAGTGAAAGGAATTTTGTATATAGTTTTGTTGCTTTAGGAATTTTCTGGATAAATGAAGGATGAACTTTTTCTTCCGGAAAAATTTTACCCATCTTTTTTTTATCATAGACAAGTGTGTAAATGTCAGCATCCGGATACATTTTGAGCATCTGCTCAACGACTCTTTCTGCTCCACCATAATTAACAAGCCAATCGTGTACAATAGCAACTTTCATAGAAAATAAAATATCATAAATCTATAAAAGTTTAAATCACTGCTTTGTGTTATAAATATCAGGTATTTATTCCATGATTGACATTATAAAAAATGTTCGATAAAGTTTTATTAGTTTTTATGTTGGTATTTTAAATGAATAAATGGCGTCACGAGTATAAATATTATTCACCGGAAAATGTTCTTAAAGTAATTCAATTTAGAGTTGAATCCCTGTTAGAAAAAGACAGGCATGCTGGTGAAAAAGGATTTTATCATATCCGCTCAATTTATTTTGATGATTATTTTAATTCGTGTTATTATGAAAATGAAAATGGAACTGACCCGAGGGAAAAATTCAGAATTCGAATTTATAACAATTCAGTCGAACGTATAACATTAGAACTAAAACAGAAGCAGAATGGAAAATGCTTGAAAAAATCCTGTTCTATTTCATTAGAACGTGTAAAAGCTTTAATGAATAAAGATTTAACAAATGAAGTTTTAACATTCAAAAATTCTGATTGTTTTTTATATAAAAAATTCTATTCAGAAATTTTAATGAAAAACCTTCATCCTGTTAATATAGTATGTTATGACAGAATTCCTTTTGTAAATGAAACTGGAAATGTAAGGATTACTTTTGACCGGAATATTCGAAGTGGAATTGATTTTTTAAAATTTTTTGATGATGATCTTCCTGTACGACCGATTTTACAGTGTAATACTAATTTAATTGAAGTAAAATTTGATGAATTGCTGCCTGATTATATCAATAATATTCTTCAAACGGGTTTATTAAAACAGACTAGTTTTTCTAAATATTATTTATGCCGGAAATTCGGTATGAATCAAACTATATAAAAGTGAGGTTTATATGATTTCATTTAAGGATATTTTTAAAAAGTCATTTATTCAAGGTTTTAGCCGTTATGATAATTCACCGGTTAATGTTTTAATTGTTTTTGGAATAGCCTGTATTTTTTCTATATATATTTTTCTTGTTTATAGATTTCTTACACGAAAGACTTTTTATTCAAAGTCATTTAATATTGCATTACCTGCATTAACCTTAATTACAACAGGTGTAATTCTTACAATTCAGTCTAGTATTGTTGTTTCTCTTGGTATGGTCGGTGCCTTGTCTATTGTACGATTTAGGACTGCAGTAAAGGATCCTATGGATTTGGTTTTTCTTTTTTGGGCTATTTCAACTGGTATAATTTGTGGTGCAGGACTTGCTGAAATTTCCTGTGTCCTTGCATTTCTTTTGTCTGTTTTTTTATATATTTTAGATCGCTGCAAAGTTGCAAAGGCACCAAAAATTTTAATGGTAAGTGCAAAAGGTTATGATGCTGAAAAAAATATCATAAATACTGTTAAAAAATTCTGTAAATATTTTACGGTCAAATCTAGGATTTTTTCTAATGAAAGAACTGATATTGTTGTAGAAGTTAGAACAGATAAAGAATATGAACTTGCGAAAGCTGTTGCTTCTTTAAGTGAAGTAAATAGTTCAAGTCTTCTGTCTCATGATGGAGAAGTTACATACTAAGTTTATAATCAGCTGCTTAAAATGGATACCGTTATATTGGGAGGCCACTGAAAAAGGTGTCATTCCCGTGCTTGACGCGGGAATCCATTTGCGCAAATCCTTATGTTTCAAAGAAATAGATTATCGGGTCAAGATCGATAATGACAATCTAGAATTTTTGTTACTGGATTTTTGATAATAAGTTATTCCTCTGTTTTTGGTGCGTTAAATTCGTTATCCATCCATTCATATCTTTTTGTAAGCCATTCTATCATATATTCCAGATGACTTTCATAGTTTTTTCTTTTCTTCCATTCTGGAATATGAGGCCATTGTCTGCGTCCAAAAGTTTTCCAGACTGAATCATTTAATAAAACTGCACTTTTGATTTTAATTGAATTTTCATAAATCCATTTATCAAAATCTTTTAAAAGATGCTTTTGATTATTCCAACGGAGTGCAACTGCTTTTCTAAACTGAGGATCTTCATACATTCTTTTATACCAGCCTTTCCGAATAATCCAAAGATCATTATATGAAAAATCATCACCAAAATTTGCACCGCAACTTAAATCAAAATCCCATATTGGACCCATGCCGATTTTTTTAGTTTTAGAATTATAGTAAAGATAACATGACAATGAAAAATCAGCATCTCTGTTTTTAGTGAATTCATTAATTAAATACCAGTCAACAAAAGAATCAAAATCAATATAATTTTTATAACCAAGTTTTTCATCAAGATAATTTGAACTGTAAAGTATATTTTCAAAATCCTGAATGATTTTTTTTGAATATAAAAATTCTTCTTCAGAGGCGTCGTTATTGTGAAGGCAAAATGAAATATCATGTTCAGAAATAAAGGACCATGTTCTGCTATCCTGCCTGTTAACTTCAAAAAGAAAACTGTGTTCAGGAAGATTCAAAAGTTCATCTTCAATTTTTTCTGAAAGATAGTAAAGACCTTCATATTGTCCATTTAAAAAAAGATTAACAAATCTATAGTCAGGAACATAAATCTGTTTATTAAAAACATTTCTTGCTAAGTGTACTGCAAAAGCATTCCTTAGTGATGACTGATCACTTAAATTAGAAATTAAAATCCATTTTCGAGCATCTTTCATTCCAAACATATTAGCCGGTTCATTTAATTTTAAAAGATATGGCTTTTTTGCTTTAGGAATTTTCCATGTAGAATTACCATGTCCTCTGATTTTACAGGAAAGTGTTTTACCGTCTTTAATGACAGTTCCTTTTATATATTTTTTCTTTTCCCTGATTCTTTTATTATTATCTGTATTTATAATTAAGCTTGGAACACCTGTTAATTCTGCTTTATTTATGTTTATATGATTTTTAAATGAAAATAAAGCCATGAACAGTATAATGAGTAATATTAGAAAAAACGAAATAATATAAGTAATGGAAAAATGTTTTAAACTCATTTTTGTATTTCCTTTAATAATTCCTCTGCTGCATTAGAATAGGTATATTTTTTTAATACACTTTCTTTACCGAAAGTGCTTTGATTAAGAATTTCATTAAGATTAATATTTGTGTCATTAGGATTTATGTATACTGCAGAATTTTTATAAATTTCAGGAAGAGATGCAGCCTTTGAGATGATGATTTTTGCACCGGCAGCCAGTGCTTCTAAAGGAGGAATTCCAAAACCTTCATAGTAACTTGGAAATACAAAAGCCCGGCAATTTTGTAAAAGAGCCTTTACTTCTTCGTCCGAAACATAACCTAAAAGAACAACATTTTTTAAATGTGATAAATCTTCTATTTCTTTACTTTTCATTCCTGAAATTGTTTTACCTGAAACTGCAAATAAATCACCTGGATTTGCTTTTGCGTATTTAAGAATCCATTTAAGGTTTTTTCTTTTTTGAAGTGAACCTAAAGTAAAAAAATATCCCGTATTTTTTAGTATGGGAAATTTTTCAAAGATGCTGTTATCAATTTTTATTTTTAGAAAATGTTCCCAGCCGTTAGGAATCACTGCAATTTTTTCTTCTGGAATTCCGTACCAGTAAATAATTCTTTTTTTGCTAAATTCAGAAACTGTGAAAATTTTTTTTGCATTTTTTGCAATGTTCCAGTAAGAAATTCTACAGTATAGTTTTACAAGTTTATCCTTAAAAGTTGTAAAGTCACCCGGAAAATCTTTTGCATAAACATCGTGAATAAATGAAAATCCGCAAAACTTACCTAATGGGGCTGTATTTGAAAAATTTAATCCTATTGACTTAGTTTTTTTGCATGCCTTTGCAAATGTACCCATGTCCCAGAAAGGAAATCCATGTATTTCCTTTTTACTGCGGACTAACTTTATGTTTTTATATTCAGGAATAGTTCTTGCGTTAGCAGGTACAAGTATTGAAAATTCTGTATTTGAATCAATAAGTTCATCAAGACATCTGCATGTTTCAAAAGCAAATCGTTCAATTCCAGTAAGATTTCGGCAAAGAAAATTTCCATTAATTAAAACTTTATTCATAATTATCGGTTATTTTCCACAGTCTTAACCATATAGTCAACTGTGAGTTTTCCTGATTCTCCTATATGCATCCATGCTTCCTCGCGGGCTTTTTTACGCAGTGCAGCAAGTTTTGGATTATCAGAAGCATTTTGTATTACTTCCTTTATTATTGGAAAATCAGTTTCTTCTATTTTTATTCCAATTTTCCGTACAGTTTCAAACTGCCATATTTCATGATCCATGTTGTAAGCATCGTAAGGCATTAAGTCTATATCTGCATTTGCATACATTACAGGTTTATCGCAAAGGAAAGTATAATCCCATATAATTCCTGAAAAGTCCGTAATCATTAAATCTGCTTTTTTTAGGGAATAGAAATTATCACGGTTAAAATCCCATTCAATATTCTGAAAATCCTTATATTTTTCTTCCAAAGATTTTAACATTTCTGCTTCCGAAATTTTCGACTGTGGATGAGGACGAATAATAATTTTCCAGCCTGTTGCAGCAAGTGGATTTAATAACTTTTCTCCATAAAGACTAAGTAATGCAGATTTACCCCAGGAAGGAGAAACCAAGACAGTAAACTTATGGTTTTTTTCTTCAGGAATTTCTTCCAATTTCTTTTTAAATACATCCAGATAAGTGCACCCAACGGTTATAAGTTCTTTTGCAGGCAGATTCCTTTGTTCTTCCATAATGCGAATATCCTTAAACTGATAGTCGCCTGTACATAAAATTGAATCAAAATAATCAATTCCAAATAGACGGTACATAGTAGGGTCACCTGGTGAATGGAAAATATGTGAATAATGCTTTACGTTGCGGCTTCTTTTCCATTGATATACCTGAATCCCTGGAGTTGTAGTAAGAACAAAACCTGCACTTAGTAAATTCAGTTTAGCATAAGCACGATTTCCTTCACCAATAACTTCTGGATGAATGAATTTATATTTTTCGTTAAATACTGGATCTTGATTATTTGCAACATAATAAGTTACATCAGTTTTTCTTGCTTCAAATTCGTCAAGAACCGGCTTAAATACATTCCAATAACGTTTGTCTTCACAATATATTACATAATCTTTATATGATTTATCATTTGCACAAGATTTTTTACCGCCTGAAAATATTAACTTGAGTTTAATCCACATTGCTTTTACAAGAAAGAACAATGTAGCACTTGCACCTATTAATATTGAAAAAAGCATGCTTCCTGTGCCGGGATCAATGTAAAGTAAATTCATAAATTAATTCCTTTTGTTTATTTAGTCCAGTTAGAGTCAACAAAAATATTATCTTTAACTGTATACCAGCTGTTATCTGGAACTGTAAAATAATTCTGATTTTTACTATGATAAGTCTTAAACAACTCTTCAAAAGTTACCTTTACTCCATTTTCCTTGTATTTTTCACTGATTTCATTTCCGGTAAAGGGATTAACAGGATTTTTTATTATTCCTTTTGTTGCAAGGAAAGGCACGTCTGCATTTGTCATGAATTTATTGTCAATCTTAATTTCATCTTTTGCATTAAAATCTTTTACCATAAGCAGTGGATTTAAATGATCTTTAGAATATCCTCCAATATATTCTGTGGTAAAGTTTTTTCCGCGGTAACCAATTCCGTGATCCGATACAAGAATTAAACGTGTATTGTCATAAACATTGTTTTCTTTAAGAAAAGTTATGAACTGTGAGATTTGTTTTAGTGTAACTGTATGAATAATATAGGCAGGATCAAGAGAATTGGAAATTTTCCCATTTAGAGGAATATTATACATGGAAATATCTTCATTTGAGTGTGTACACTCATTTGTAATAATTGATAAGGTGGGTTTATCAGAAGAAAAATCCGTAATCTTTTCCATGTAATAAAGGGCAGAAAACCAGTCTGGAAATGAACTTGTTGTTTTCTGAACTCCGTTTTCCCACCATGTGCCATTTTTATAAACAGCAATTCTAAAAAATGAAGGAACAACTCTAAAAAGACTTGTCCAGAATAAATTTCTTTTTATTACATGGGATAAAGAAATTTCAGTATATTCAGGGCGTAGTTTTTCCTTTTTGAATTCTCCTGTATATTTTGAAAGAAGGTTTATTCCTCTGACATTTGGATAATTATCAACAATTTCTTTTTTTTCAGGATCATAATATGAAATAAAACTCATGTCTGAAGTGTAACTGCTGTTAGCCCATGAAATATCAGAAAGAACAACATTAAATTCAGCCTGTTCAGTAAATATTTTAGGTAAGACAAGAATACCTTCATTAAGTTTTTCTTTTATTGAAAGATTTTTCCTTTTATTAGCTTCGTATGGAGAATATTCATAGCCGCCGTAAATTGAATTTGCTGCCATGAGTGTGTGACTGTTAAATGAAATGCAGTTAGGATAATATACAAAGCCGCTAAAATTTTCTTTTATGTCGCTTTGGTCATTTAAAATATCCTGAACAAAAACAGAAGCAAATCGATCCAGCATAAAAATCATAATATTTTCTTTGTCTTTTGAAAGATGAAATTTTGTCTGCTTAGGATTCGTATCTTTTTTTGTCGCAAGGGTTTTTTCGTATTCTTTGTAATCAGTAGAAATTCCTGAAACATTAATAACTGTCATTACAACCATTCCAAAGACCACTGCAGAATAAAGACTTATAATAATATTCGTCATTTTATTCCTGATGAAAAAAATAATAAGAATAATTGTAAATAAAATGGTAAAAGCATTCATTACCATAAAAAGAAGCGGTGGATTTTTGAATCCATCAATTAATTTGAGAGTTTCATCCATTGAGCCGTAATTACCGGCAAAAGCAAAAGAATTTATCAGGGAAGCTGCAAAAAATACAGAGTAAGTAAAACTCAATACAGTTTGAACTTTTTCCTTAAACAAAAAATATACGCAGGAAGGCCAGAAAATTATAAGACCAAAACTAACCCAGAAAGAAGAACTTAAAAAAACGACTGGAGAACCGTAAGTGTCAATATTACTGAATTCCTGAACTGAACTGGAAATTAAACCGGATGGTAATGTGAGCCCACAGAGAACTGCAAGTCCAATTACTGAAGTAAAAAATAAGAAAAGTCTTTTTCTTGAATCATTAAAAATATGACTGAATGAATTTTTAATAAGCCGGTTTATACCCTTAATATATATTGGAACTGGAATTAATAGAAGCAGGGTTAGGGCTGCTGCTAATCTAATAGAAAAAGAACCACGGTCAAAAATTATGAGAATATAAAGTGAAACAAAAAGAATTAAAGCAGCCATAAAGTAATATAATGTTTTTAAAGGATTTTTCATTTTATAAAAAACATTTTTAACAAGGCTGAATATATTATTCATTGTCCAATAGAATACAAGACCTGCAGGACTGTTATACAGAATGATAAGAAAAAGACAAGCCATTCCGTAAATCTGGATTTTTTCCCTTATTTCATGACCTTTAGAATAAATTGTTCCAGAAATACAGTTAATCATTGTCATTATGACAGGAAGAATATTTATTGCAAATCCATTAATTGAAAAAATTGCATCTGGTTTTCCCATATCCTTAATAAAAAGAAACTCTCTTCCATGTAAATCAGGTAAAGAAGAAAGTATATGGTATGCTGCAAAAAAGAACGGAATTTGAATTAATATTCCAAAACTTGAACGCAATGCCATAATAGGGTGATAATGATTCTGCTTGTAATAAGTTGAAAGAATCATATACTGTTCGTCGCCCTTAAATGCCGTTTTGATTCTTAAAATTTCTTTTTTCATTTTTAACTGAATGTTCCGTTCAGTTTCCTGACAGCTTTCTGCAACAATATAAAGGGGAAGGCATAAAAGGGTAACTGTCATACTTACGCCAATAAGTGCAATTCCTGTATTGTCAAATAGTTTATCAAATAGAATATATGCAATTTCAATTATTTGAGAAATAGGACTTAAAATTATATTGTATAGTGCTGTAAAAAAATTCATCAGTAAAATATTCCTGTTATAAATAGGGCAGAATTTCAAAAAAAACACCAGCTGTCATAAGGAAATCAAGCCGGTGTTATTAAGTTATTTTTTTATGAATTCCTTAATAAGAGAAACAACCTTTTCCATAACTTCTATCCGGTCAAGGGTAACCCTCATTGCAAGATTGCTTCCTTCAGTCCAAAGTCGTACAAGATAGCCGTTTTCCTGAAGGTAATCCTTAAGTGATTGTGTGTCTATTTCCTTAAAGTGAATAAATACAAAATTTGCATCGCTTTCAAAAGCTGTAACTCCAGAAATCTTATTCATTTCTTCAATGAAATAGTTACGGCTTGCAGTAATGTCTTTAAGAAGTCCGTCGTAGTATTCCTTATCTTTAAGGGCAGCAATTGCCATTTTTCGGCTAATATTGTTTACGCGGAAAGGATTTAAATCAAGACGGAAAACCTGTTTTGCCATTGGGTTACAGATTCCGTACCCAACTCTAACTCCTGCAAGTCCGTAAAGTTTTGAGAATGTACGGCTGAAAACAACATTGGAATATGAATGGAGCAGGTGAACTACATCGTATTTTTTGGGACTAAATCCAAGATATGCTTCGTCAACAATAATAAGGGAAGCTGGATTTTCCTTAATTACTGTTTCAAGATCACGAGGAGCAAGAAAGGCTCCGGTTGGATTATGTGGAGTTGTAAGAATAATAATTCTTGGTGTAATTGTTCTTGCTTTTTCTCGCAGACCGTTTACATCAAATTCATAAGCTTTGTCGCCTGGTTTTATTTCATAATAAGCAGCCTTTGCCATGCGGAGTTCAACTACAGATTTATAGTAATTCCATGACGGTGCAGAAATAAGTACTGTATCTCCTTTGTTTAAAACAAGAGTCATAATTGTTTTGATTACGTCAGAAGAACCTGAATGAATCAAAATATGATCAGTTCCTATTCCTTCTTTCTTTGAAATTTCAACGGCAAGTTCATCTTCCCGAGTAAGATCATAGAGCATAACATCTTCATAAGATGCATTGTGCATAACTTCAAGACATTTTGGACTTGGTTTAAAAAGATTTTCATTTACATGGAGACGTCCTGTAAACTGTTCTGTTGAAACTACTGAATATGATTTTGTATCAGCATAGTTTGAAAGATAGTTTAGGCGGATTGTCTGATTTTCCATCTCTTCTTCTGCAATAAACTGTTCAACAAAGTCTTTAAACCCAGGATAGAATTCAATAATTTCTTCAGTTGTATCAAATTCCTTGCAGTCTTCTTCATTACGCTGCATTATCTTCATCTTTAATTCATCAATGTGCTTTGCGTAAAAGTGATCCCAGAGCATATACTTCATTTCAGGATCATAATATTCCTTAATCATAAGGTCTTTAAATTTTGCAGAAAACTCTCTGTTCCAGTACGATTCACCAATTACATACCAGCCGTTTTCACCGCCACGTTTAAGCTCCTTAATGTAGCCGTTTTCATCATAGGATTTGGCAAAATCTTCGTTAATGAATTCATCACTGAACTTTGCTGCATAATATGAATCGTATACATATTCCCTATAAACATTATGGGCAAACCAGTTATCGCTGCAGCATATATATGTGTTTTTTAGATAATCTTTTGCCGCATAAATAGAAGAAGTATTATTTTTTTCTTCCCATTCAGTATTTTCTATAACAATAAGGCCTGGATATTTTTTTGCCATTTCAAAATACTTTTCTTTTTTATAGCCTGCAACCAGAATGATTTCATTAATACCTGCATCCTTAAGCTGCTTAATCTGGCGTTCTACCATTGTGTCACCTTTAATTTCAAAAAGACCTTTTGGAAGGTAGTTTGAAAGCGGCATACAACGACGGCTTCGACCTGCTGCCATTATGATTGCGTTGTCAACTTTATAAGGCTTTAATGCTTCGTATCCTTTGTCTGTTACTTTGTTGTCTTTAATCCATCCTGATTTTTCACATTCAGAAACTGTACTCACGCTAAAATCAGTGATGCTTTTGTTTTTATGAACTGCATAAAGCAAGTCAAATTCCTTTTCTGTCATTGCTGAACCTCCTTTCAAAAATAAAACTGTAAATGGAAAAATTAAATAGATTTCTTCTTTAATTAATTCAAGAATTTACAGCATGTTGTATTATAATCCAATATTACTTCTTAAACAATGGTGACCAGTTTTTATTTTCATAAATATCATCATGAACAGTAAACCATTTGTCGTCCGGAACTTCCCAGCTGGACTTATGTCTTCTTCGTGTAGACTGGGCTTTAGCTAAATTTATTTTTATCCATTGATTTTTGTCTTCCTTTTTTAACGGTTTTCCTGTAAAAGGGTTTACCTGCTTTTCAGGCGGAAGAATTCCTTCTGTTGCAAGCCATGGAGTATCAGCATTAGACATAAATGTATCATCAACCTTTAATGAATCCCTTGAATTAAAATCCTTAACTAAAAGAGCTGCTGTAACGCTTCCCAGATAATATTCTGCCGGATTACTTACATTAGAAGAAAAAACTCCTGCTCCATGATCAGAAACTATGATAATTCTTGTGTTGTCAAAAACATTATTCTCTTTAAGATAATCAAAGAATTTCTTATACTGATTAAATACAGCAGTCATTGTTGCATAATGTGCTTCAACATTACTCTGTTCATCCGGAGCCAAAGGTTTAAAAGTTTCCATGTTAAGTTGAATTGATTCATGAACAGTTTCATTGTCTATTATGATTAAGGAATCTTTTGGTGAATCAAATGCAAACATTTCCGGCAGATAATAAAGTTCTGAATAATTGTCGATAAATCTTGAAGCACCGTCATTATAATAGTCAAAGGAAGTCCAGTATTTTTCATGATAAACAAAGCGTCTGAAAACTGGAGGAACAGATTTAAAAAGGCTGAACCAGATAAAATTTCTTTTTATATCATGTTCAACATATTCTGCCTTCCGAACATTATTTTCTTTGTACCAAAGATCGCTGTAAATTCCCCTTGTTTCAGCACGAACAACATATTCGTCATTTTTATACATATCTGTAACAGGGTATTCAAGATAATTTTCATAAGGAAGACCGGAAACTGTTACAGAAAAACCAGCTTCATGAAATAGACGCGGCATTGTAAGCAGTGCTTCGTTATGTTTTTTCTGAAGGGTTTCATCTTTGCGTAATGTAATTTCCCATGGTGTATAATCATAACCTCCAAAAATACCAGGAGTACCAATCATAGTAAGAGGACCCATAGAAACAGTATTTCTATAGAAAGTAAAACCTTCCAGCAGCTCTTTTATTTCCGGGTTTCCCTTAATCATTGAATCTACATAAGGAAGATGAAATCTGTCCTGCATTATTACAATTACATTTCTGCCGGTTTTTGAAAGATGGTAAGACTTTTCAATTTTTGTTTTGGGAACAGGAGGAATCATTTTCTTGAATTCAGAATTTACAGAAACAGAATTTTTTACGCTGATGATAAAAAGTGCAGAAACTGTAATCCCAAATATATGAATTAAAATATTGTTTTTATATTTTATCAGCAGACAGGTAATACCGGTTCCTGCAGTCATGGCAAATATGTTCAGTAATAGAGAAAGTTTTGTAGGTGAAAAAGTCTGTGGTGTCATGAAAATAAGTTCAGGAAGAATAGGACCATAATCTTCTGAAAAAAACAGACAGTTTATCAATGAAAGCACTGCCGTAACTGAAAAAATCACAACCATGCTTTGCTTAACTTTTTTTGAAAATAGATTAAAGAAACAAACCGGCCAAAGAATGATGAATCCTAATGCCTGAAAAAAAGTATAACGGAGAAAAACAAAAGGAGATGATGTTTTTTCAACATAGCAGTATTGTTCAGGTTCGCTTTCCATAAGTGTTGTTGGAATAAATAGACCGCAAAGAACAAGAATTACAAGTGCAGGAACAAAAAACGAAGCAAAAGAGATTTTGTTATCTTTTGTAAACAGCAGATTAAGAATTTTATTCCAAAGCTTTGCAATAAACGGAATTGAAACAAAGATAATTGCTGATAAAATTAAAATAAATTTGTATTCGATTTCCAGTTTTCTTAATATTGTAAAAGTTGTAATGATAAGGAATCCAGAAAAAATACAAACCAAAGCATAGAGTAATTTTTTTGGATTCTTTAGTTTATAGAAAATGTTTTTTACAAGTGAAAGAATATTATTCATTGTCCAGTAGACTACAAGACCTGCAGGACTATCATAGAGAAGAATAAGAAAAACACTTGCACAACCGAAAATCTGAATTTTTTCTCTTAAGCCGTGACCCTTTGAATATATGGCACCGCTTGTAATATTAATCAGTGTCATAAGAACAGGCAGTATATTTATAGAAATATTTCCAATATGTAAAGCAGCATCTGGATTCCCGAAATCTTTAATAAATAGAAAATGAACTCCTTTTAAAGATTCAAGGCCGGAAAGAAAAGAATATGCAGAAATAAAAAATGGTATTTGAATTAAAAGACTAAAACTTGAACGCAATGTCATCAAAGGATGATAATGATTCTGCCTGTAATAGGTTGAAATAATCATGTATTGCTCATCGCCTTTAAATACAGACTTAATGTTGTCAATTACAGGTTTCATTGCCTTTTGTTTGTTTCGTTCTGTTTCTTCCCATTTTTCAGCAACCATGTAAAGTGGAAGGGTACACAGTGTAACAACAAAACTTAATCCGATAACAGCAATTCCAGCGTTGTCAGTTAATTCAAAAAAGAGAGAATAAAAAAATTCAAGAATTTGAATTATTGGTGTAATTACCATTGTAAAAAAAACGTTCATAAGTCATTTTCCCTGCTTACCATAAACTCGTAAACTTTTTCGCCTGCAAAGCCAATATTTTCCCATGCTTCATTTTTTGCTTTATGCCTTAAGTCTTCAAGTTCTTTACTGTCCCTTGCATTTTGAATTATTTCTTTAATATTTGAAAACTGGCTTTCTTTAAGTTCAATGCCGAATTTTTTTACAGCATTTACCTGCCATGGTTTCTGCCCCGGAACATACCAGGCGTCATACATCCTTAAGTCCATATCGGCGTTAACATACATGACAGGTTTGTCGCAAAGGAAAGTATAGTCATAAATAATTCCAGAAAAATCAGAAATCATTATGTCTGCTTTTTTTAGTGAAAAAATATTGTCACTGTTATAATCCCAGATAATGTTTCCCATGTCTTTATATCTTGAAGTAAGGCGGTCAAGAATTTCTTTTTCGCTGATTCTGGACTGGGGGTGAGGGCGGACAATAATGTTCCATCCTGTAGCTTGAAGAGAGTCAAGAAGTTTTTCTCCGTAGCGGGAAAGAATTGCACTTGGTCCCCAGCTTGGAGAAAGAAGAACTGTAAATTTATGGTCTTCTTCTGCAGGAATTTTTTCTATGCGTTTCTTGAATTCATCAAGATAGGTACATCCTACGGAAACTATTTCTTTTCTGTTTATGTTACGATGTTCTTCAAGCCAGCGGACATCTTTTTCCTTATACATACCCGTAACAAGAATACTGTCAAAATAATCAAGTCCGAACATTCTGTACATAGTTGCATCTCCGACTGAATGTTCAAGATGTGCATAATGTTTTACATTCCTGCTTCTTTTTAGCTGGTAAACATCAAGACCTGGAGTAGTCATTAAAACCACATCGGCCGAAAGAAAGTTCAGTTTAGCAAAGGCAGTATTTCCTTCACCTATGTACTGAGAAAAAACAAATTTATATTCTGCCTTAAAAACAGGGTCTTCCTTGCATGATGTAAAATATGTTACTTCAGTTTCATGATTTTCAAAGGCATCAAGAACCGGCTTAAACACATTCCAGTATCTGATATCTTCATTATAAATTACAAACCTGTAGGAACTTTTGTCTATGTTTCCTTTTTTTCCTGTAAAAAGAAATTTAATTTTTATCCATGCTGCACGTGAAAGAAAATAAACCGTTGCAAGAGCCCCGATAAGAATAGAAAAAAGCATGCTTCCCGTTCCAGGGTCTATGTATAAAAAATTTAATGTCATTGTATTAATCCCTTGAATATAAATCCCGTGTGTAAATCTTTTCCTTTACGTCTTCCAAATCTTTGCTCAGGCGGTTTGCTATAATAATATCACAAATCGACTTAAATTCAGCAAGATTATTTACAACTTTACAACCGTCAAATTCAAGTTCAGTTAAGGAAGGTTCATAAATTACAACCGGAATCTTTTTAGCCTTTATGCGCCTGATAATACCCTGAATAGAACTTTGCCGGAAGTTGTCGCTGTTAGCCTTCATTGTAAGACGGTAAACACCCGCCGTTTTGGGATTTTTTGAAATAATCTGTTCAGCTATAAAATCTTTTCTTGTACTGTTTGAAGCAACAATGGCAGAAATAAGATTTTCCGGAACATCTTTAAAGTTTGCCTTAAGCTGCTTTGTATCCTTTGGAAGACAGTATCCGCCATAACCAAAAGAAGGATTATTGTAATAGTCACCAATTCTTGGATCAAGGGAAATACCTTCGATAATTGATTTTGTATTAAGACCGTGGCTTTCTGCATAAGTATCAAGCTCGTTAAAATAAGCAACCCTAAGCGCAAGATAAGTATTTGCAAAAAGTTTAACAGCTTCTGCTTCCGTACAGTTAGGATGCAGAACGGTAATATCTTTTTTAATTGCACCTTCTTTTAAAAGTCCTGCAAATTCAACTGCCTTAGCCTTTAATTCAACTCTATTTTTTGGATAACTTACAATAATTCTGCTTGGATAAAGATTGTCAAAAAGAGCATGACCTTCTCGCAAAAATTCAGGACTAAAAATAATATTCAGGTGCGGGTATTTAACTTGAAGTCCTTCCGTGTATCCTACAGGTATTGTTGATTTAATTACAACAGTAGCTTTAGAATTCATTTCCTTAAGCAAATCAAGAACTGATTCTATGCTTGATGTATCAAAAAAATTTTTTTCAGGATCGTAATTTGTAGGTGTTGAAATTACTATATAGTCTGCGTCTGTATAGGCATATCTTGCATCAACTGTAGCAGTAAGGTTCAGTTTTTTTTCTGCAAGATATTCTTCTATTTCTTTATCAACAATAGGTGATTTTCTGCTGTTGATAAGGTCAACTTTAGACTGAATAATGTCAACTGCTACAACAGTATTATTTTGTGAAAGCAAAATGGCATTGGAAAGTCCAACATAACCAGTACCAGCTACTGCAATTTTCATTTTTCCCATCCTGTAATTTTTAGATAAAGATTATAGCAACTTAAAAAAAATCTTTCTATATTGATGTGAAATTATAACAAATTTTTGAAATGAAATTCACCATAAATGCCTGATATTATTATTCTGTGTGTTTTTTTTTATTTCCTTCGGCAGGCTTCAAAAACAAACAAAAAAATCAGGATTTCCAGGCTTCCGTTTTCACATACTTTACTGTGCTTACGCGAAATAAGCGACTCTTAAAGCCAGATATGTAGTTGAATTGCTATTTTCATAAAAATTACACCTGCGTAGTATAAAAAAGAAAGTACCGATTATTTCTTTCTTCTAAAATTTTTAGCAAAATTTCTAGAATTTCTGCAAATACTTTCCAGAATATTAAAAAGCCACGGTATTTTTATCTTTATATCTGCAATTGTAAAAATAATTGCAGACTGCATTATGCTTACAATTCTTTTGTCATTTATAAGATGAACTTTGTTGAATTGGAATTTTGGAGAAAGAATCATATTCTTGATTTCTGGTGGAATTTCACCTGTTTCCTTGATTTTCTGTTGGAGCGATTTTTCTGCTAGCTTGTAGTATGGAATATAGTTTTTTCCACCTTCGCTTGAAAAATAATGAATAATCTTTGCATTTTCTAGGTATGCAAGTCCGCCTTGACTTAACTGGCAGTTCCAACTTCCGTCAAGTTCTTTTATTATTGCACCACACTCAAAGCTTGCCTCATTAAATGCCGGCTGGTCGTGGTGATCATGTTTTACTGTAAAACACCATGTCCATAACTCATTCCATTTTTTAAAGAAATTCTTGCTTTCTGGACAATCCTTATAAAGCATAACACCACTGTTAAAATGTTTGCCAGATTTCTCACTGGCAGAAAAACCAAGTTTTTTTTCACGCTTTATAAAATAGTCTTTGTGCTTGTGTTCTGATAAAGGAACATGACCGTCCAAAACAGCCGAAATTTTTGTATCATGAAGGTTATTTTCTATTGAAGACAAATCTTCACAAATTATCGTGTCGCAGTCAATAAAAAGAAAATCACCTGATATATGCTCTGGAATTGTGGTCTTTAGAATTCTTGAACGCTGTATATTTGTTACAGAGTCTTGAAAGTTTACCGATATGATGTCTGCCCCCAGATTTGAAAGTCCAAGCCTTTTGTTTTCTTCTGTAAAAGTATCGCTAGTTTTATTGTCTGTAAGAATGTATATCTGTGCTTTAGGTGTATGATGCCGCAAAGAAAAAACAGACATAAGACATTGCTCGTAATATAAATCATTTGGAGTGGAAGTTAAAACGTAAACATATTTCATCATATATACTTATATCACTTATTATTGAATTTGACCATTCATAGAAAGTAAAATTCTATAATAAGTAAATTCCGATTCCTAGCAGAATTGCTGATATTGCAATTGTTTTTCGCCTGTTTATTTTTTCGCCTAAGAATATCCTGCTGAAAATTATTATAAATACATAGCTGGAACTCTCGATAATAGGAATATAAGACACCGGGACTTTTCTTAGCCCGAGCATATCAAGAAAAATTGCTACAAAGAAAATTCCGTATCCGCAGATGACATAAGGATTAAAATATTCCTGAAAAAAGTTATTATATTTTCTTTGGGCAGACTTTTTTAAAAGGATTTGTGAATATGCACTTATTATAACAGAAATAAAAAGAAAGCAGATGTAGGGAAGTAGTTCAATCATGTTTTACTCTTTGCTTTGAGGCTCAAAACTTAAAATCAATATGCCTGTCAAAATAACTGCTCCGCCAATAATCATATTAAGCGTTATTTTTTCGCCAAAAAAGAAGCGCCCGAATAATATGCCCCATACTATTGTTATAGTTTTATTAGCGGTGGCTATAATAAGGGGAATTTTTTTAAGGACTTGCTGCCATATAATCGCATAAACCATAAGGATCAGAAAAACAGCACAGTAAATTCCAATAAACGCAGGAGAAAATATTTGTTTTGCAGAGGCGACTTTACCCAAAACCGCATAGAAGGCATAGATTAAAAAGCCTAAGTGCATGAGGATAAAGTAGAAGAGGTGAGAGAGTTTTTTATTCATTCTTATTTTCGTTCATTATTTTTCTGTATTCTTCAAAATCTCTGATATATTCTTTTCCATCATAATGAGTGTTTGAAAGAACAAGAAGAACTGAGTCTTCTGAAAAATCATACATTTCTTTCCAAATCATTTTTGGAATATAAACTGCTTCCATAGGTTTTGAGAGTTCTACAATTTTTTTATCATAACCATCGGTTATCATTACTTTTGATTTTCCGGCAACATTAACCAATACAAACTCAGAATTCCTATTTGCATGCTTTCCGCGTATAATATCAGAATCAGAGCCATAAATATAAAAAACACGTGCTATTTCGAATGGGATGTCATGTTCTCCTTCGATGACAACCAATTTGCCTCGTTCATCGCCCAAATCCTTAAAATTTATCATTCTGAAAAGTTCTTTTGATGCCATATATTAATCCTTTATTTCCTTTGAGTTAAAAACTTCTTTTACGGTCCATTGAGGTGTTCCATTTTGATCTAAATAGTTTTTTCCAATGTATTCTCCGATAAGTCCTAAAAAAATTGTTTGAAGACCTCCGATAAACAATACTATACAAACCAAAGAGGTCCAGCCACTTGCTATGTCTGGATGAAAAATTTTATCCAAAATAAAGTAAACCGAAAGTACAAGAGAACTAAGTAATACAAATGTTCCTATCGACATCATCATTCGCATTGGTTTTATAGAAAAATTTACAAACATGCTAAGCCAAAGATGAATCAGTTTACTAAGTGTATAATTTGAATGGCCTGAAGTTCTTGATTTATGTTCAACATATACGGAACTGATATTATCTGTTGCCCTCAAAATAAGTCCGTCTATATAAGGAAATGGTCCTTTATATTTAATGATTTCATTTATAATAGCTCTGTTTATTATTTTGAAACTGCAAAGATAAAGATTTTTAGGCTTTCCTATAAGCCAGGTTGCAAAAATATCATTTATTTTGCTTCCAACGTTTCTAAAAATGTTATGCTTTTTATGATGATATTTTGCATATACGACATCATAACCTTTTTCTATTTCGTTCCAAAGTTTGAAGATTTCTTCTGGAGGGTTTTGAAGATCATCGTCTATAATAACAGCATAATCTCCTGTACAATAGTTTAAACAACACATTACGGCATTATGTTCGCCATAGTTTCGTCTTAAATTTATAAAACGAATATTGCTATATTTTTCTGTAAGTTCTTTACAAACTTTTGAACTGTTGTCATGACTCCCATCATTTGTCATAACAATTTCAAAGCTCGTTTTTGCAAAAACTTTTTGAAGCTCGCTTACCAATTCTGCAACTGTATCAGCGCCATTGTAAACTGGAATACAGATTGAAAGTTTCATTTTTTCTTCCTTAAAATTTATTCATAACATCAATAACGTACTTAACTTCGTCTTCCATTGTCCCAAATGATATTGGAAGGCTTAAAACTGAATTTGCGAGTTTTTCTGCAATCTCCGTTTTTCCTTTTTGCTCATTGAAAATCTCTTTATAGCCTTCTTGGTTTATCGGTGCAATTGGATAATGTATTTCTGTTTTTATTCCATTGTCTAATAAGTAATCTTTCAGCTCATTTCTTCTGTTTGTTTGAATTTGAAAAATATGGTAAACATCAAAATATTTTTCATCAACAACAGGAAGCTGGAACTTATTTTTATCTAGAGCTACAAGATATAAATTTGCAAGTCTTCGTTTTTTCTCTGTTATTTCATCAATATGCATAAGTTTTATTCTAAGAAATGCAGCTTGAATTTCATCTAGTCTAGAATTTAGACCCGTATATTTATTGTGATAATGTTTTTCAGAACCGTAATTACGCCATGCTCTTGCCATATCTGCCAGTTCTTTATCATTTGTACAAATTGCACCAGCGTCACCTAATGCTCCAAGATTTTTTGTAGGATAAAAACTAAATGCACCTGCATCGCCAAAAGAACCAGTCATCTTTTGACAAAATTTAGCACCATGAGATTGAGCGCAGTCTTCAACGAGTTTTAGATTATATTTTTTACAAAAACTGCAGATTTTATCCATTTCACAGGATTTTCCATACAAATGAACAACAAGTACGGCTTTTGTTTTTGGCGTAAGTTTTGATTCAAGTAAGTCAGGGTTTATGTTGCATGTCTTTTCATCAGGCTCAACAAGAACTGGATGAAGACCTGCTTTTACAATCGCCAAAATTGATGCTATGTATGTATTTGATGGAACAAGAACGTCACTTCCTTTAGGAAGCTTTAAACATTCAAGACTAATTATAAGGGCATCAAGTCCAGATGCAACACCTATGCAGTATTTAGTTCCTATAAATGAAGCAAATTCTTCTTCAAAAGATTTTACCTGTTCACCAAGCACATACCAGCCTTTTTCTACAAAATCACTAAATGCTTTTTTGTACTCTGGCATAAAAATGGAATTTGATTTTGCTAAATTTTCATATGCAACATTCATATGTAAATTCTGACTCCTCTTTTTTATCTCTTTTCCCAAAGTGTACCACAGTCTATTTCTTTGGATTCATAATTTTGTTTTTTTAGTTCTGTAATTAGATAAGAATCGTCTTCAATTTCATTATTTTCATTGTCCCTTATATTTTTATTTAAAACAAGAATATGTTCTGGAAACTTATGCTGAAATTCTTCAAAATATGGCTTTAATCTCAGGTCATTGTCAGAGACTCGCCATGCTGTCATTGAAAATGGCTTCAAGCGGTCATTTATCAGATAAGCCCATGGGCACAGTTTTAAAACCATTAAGTAATCATCCCTATCTGACTTTATATTTTTTATAGCCGAATATATTGAATCATACTGTATTTTATTATTTTTGTGTGTCCAAATTCCCTTTGCAGGTCCGCGGTCTATTTTTGTTATGTTTTTCTCAATCTGCGGAATAAAAATATAGTGCGGAGAAATTTTTGCATCTCTATAGGTTGAATTTACCCTGTAATAAAGTGTTCCAAAAACTAGAAGGCATAATGGCAAAGCAAATAGGTATTTTTCTGTTTTGCACGAAGATTTTAAACAGAACGTGTCAAAATAAAGACTAGCTGCAAATGACATGCAGGCGGCAATTCCTATTGAAAATACTCCAAAACCTGTGTCAGAAGCCAGACATGCCACAAAACTTAAGGACAGTCCAGGAATAAGAAAGTATAATATTTCTTTTTTATAATCCTGAAGTTTTTTATTGCAGAACAGAATGAAGCTTAAAACAGAAAATGCAAAAAAGCCAACTACAGTTACATTGTCTTTATCTATCAGAACTAGCTGTGCTACATAGTTTATAATAAGCAAAATGACAAGAACTGTTTTTGCAGTTTTTGAGTTGTTTATTTTATTCTTTATGTTTTGCTTAAATAAAGAGACAGCTGCAAGCGCAGTGAATGGCAAAAAGTATATAAACTGAGTTACAAGCAGGCGCGGGAATTTTAAGATCCATTTTATTTTTTGCAGTATTGTTTTTGAGGAGTATTCAGGACTTGAAAAAAAGTAGGTTAGTGCGGCTGGAAAGTCCTTTAAATTTCTGTTTTTCAGAACAAAAATAAGAAACGTGGCTCCAACAAGAACAGTTCCTGCCCAAATAAGAATATATTTTTTTATATATTTCCGTAAAGACGGCAAAATAACGCAACATAATGAAAATGCAGCATACGGCAGCACAAGGTATGGGTTGCACAATATTGCAAATCCATGAAAAATTCCAGAAACAAAAAGCCAGACAGATTTTGCCTTTAGCTCAAAGACATAAAATATAAGAATGTTTGCTATTGTAAAATTTACAAGCACAAAAGTGTAATATGAAGGCCCGAAAAGCTGTGCCCTTGAAAATACCAGCACTATAAAAGATGCAATAAAAGATACTGTTTTTTTGTATTTTTTTGAAAGCATAAAAAACACAAATACGCTTGTTGCAAATTGAATGATTATGGTTGCTATTCTCATGAAAAGATAAATGTAATCTGTGGAACCTGTTAATTTTACAAAAAAGTAAAAGAGGGGAAAAACTAGTACAGAGTATATCTGTGTCGGTTCAAATATATCAAAAAACAGCCTGTTTCCATGATAAAGGCTGTTTGCTGTTGCTGTGTACAATGCTTCATCAGTCCAACCAAAGCCGTAATATGCGTTGTTTATAAGAACAATAAAAAACATAAAAAGTAAACTTATATAGAAGAAAGAATTTCTTTTTAGATGACAAAACATGATTGAATAAGTAAATATAATGGTAACAGGCATTTTGTAGCCGGTATGGCAAATATTTACATTTTAGGAGATTCTATGAATTCAAAGATTGCGGAGAGAAACTCGAACTTCGAGTTTCTGAGAATTATTGCGATGTTTATGATTGTGCTTTTGCACAGTGTATATTTTGGAGTGCAGTTTAAATTTCACGGGGGGGGGGGGCGGTTTAATGAATTTTTTTCAATTTTTATAGGCGCTTTTTGTGGAGGAGTAGGAAATTACCTTTTTGTTTTTATTTCTGCGTGGTTTTTGTGTGAAGAGCCAGTTTCGTTAAAAAGGGTTTTAAAAATTTGGAAGCAGGTTCTGTTTTATTCGATAATAATAGGAGTTTTCTTTTTTATCAAAAAAATCCCAACTATAGGTTTTTATGATAGAGACCTATATGATTCTGTAGGCTTTTTCAATGCTGCAAAGCCTATTGGAAAAATTGACCTTATTCGTTCTTTTCTTCCTGTTCTAATGGGAAATAATTGGTTTGCAACTTGTTATATAGTTTTTTATCTTTTTGTTCCGATTCTGAATAACTTGACGTCTGTACTTGAAAGAAAAAGACATTTTTATTTAATTGCGCTTATGGTAATATTGGGCACCGTTGTTTCTTTTGTTCCTGGACAGGGAATGTTGCATCCAAGCAATCTTTACTATTTCATCACTGCTTATTTTATAGCAGGATATATAAAAAAATATGATCCCCCAATATTCAATAGTCCTGCAAGAAATATTGTGATTGGATTTTTAATATGCGTTTTTTGCGGACTATGGAACTGCGCATTGAATTATTTTTCCGAAAGTTATAAAGCTGTTGATTTTTTTAAGGAATGGCTTTTGCTTGGAAATATTAACAAGTTTCCAATTCTTCTTACTTCCGTGTTTATTTTCTGCGGATTTGTAAAAATGAAGCCGTTTTCTAATAGAATAATAAACCTTATTGCGTCAACAACTTTTGGTGTTTATCTTATACACGTCAATGGATTTTTGAAAATTTATATTTGGCATAAAATTTTGCTATGCGATTCTTTTGCGGATTCCCCTGCATATCCATTGTATTTATTGGCTTCCAGCTTGATTGTTTTTATTGCTTGCTCTCTAATAGATTTGTTCATAAGACAGCCATTAACTGTCTTTGTTGGTTATATTAGAAACTGCTTGTCACGACGCTTTTGCCATGCAGAATGAAAGGCTGTATATCTGATTCATTCTTCATAAAAATTTTGCACAGCTTTTCTTGTTGCAACATTCCTGAAGCTGTGCTGCTATCTCAGAGTGTTTATTTTTTAAATTTTTCTATTTTACATTTGTGTTTTTTAGTCTTTTCATTGTAATTTATTCCAACAAAAAGCAAATTTCCTGAATATTGCTCAAGAGATGAAAAATATTCTTTTTCTTTTATCTGGTTCAATGCTGTGCGTTCGTCTTTGTCGTGCTTTAATTCAACAATAATTGCAGGCATATTTTGGGCGAAGGGAATAAATGTCACAGCTGCAAAAACTTTTGAATCAAATAAAATTATATTGATTCAAGCCTTGCACATCGTGGTGTTGTCAGATATAGGAACGGAACCTAAGTATATACAACTTGCCGCAGTTTTCTTTTTTGTAACGTTCTTAGAGTTTTTGTGCGATTTTTATGAGTTTATTTTCTGACTCTGGATTTTCTATTATATTCAGTATTAGTTCTGCCAGTTCTTTTCATCTGTTGCGTTTTCCACATAATTGCACAACCCCTGTGTTGCCTCAAAAAGGGGTGCTTCTTTTGTTGAGATTGCTGATTGTTTTACAATGTCTTTTTTTGTAATTATTTATTGTTATTTTGATTAGAGTTGTACTCTTTAATTATTTTTTTATAAATTGTATTTTGTTTTTGAAGGTCAGAATCTTTCTTGAATTTGTATGTTAATTTGTGGATATCGGACATTCGTTTTAGCTGTTCCATCCGTTCTTTTGAATATTCTGTGAAAAGTTCACGCTGCATAATATGAGGCGGAACATCTGAAAAGAACGGAATTAAATTCCATTCTTTGTTATATTTTTCTGCGGCGAGTTTCATAAAAAAGTAGAATATGAAATAGTGAATTGTTGAGTTATAAGTTTTCCAATACTGAAAAAGTAAATCTCTTGTTAAACATAAAATCGGGTTGTTTTTTTCTGCTGACATAAACCAGTTCTGAGCTGCAGTTGCCGGGTCATTTTTTTCATTTGTCTTAAATACAAAAAGTGGTGTGTTAAAAGCATAGTTCGGCTCTGCCGTGCACAAAACAGTTGAGTCAATCCAAGTTCCGCCGTAAGTTATTAAAAGCTCAAGCCTAAGCAAGTCCGAAAAATGTGTCCGAGAGATGATTCCTTTTTTATATTTTTCCTTTATAAAGTCCGGCATTGAAACATAATCCCACATATTTGCTTCGGTGAGTACAATTATCTTTTTGTCCGGCATATTTCTTCGGACGCTTTCAAGACAGGCTTTTACAATATCAGGAGCGTTTTCCTCTCCCTGAAACCAGCACCACCATACTATATCCGAATATTCGTGCGAGTTATTTTCCCTTGTTTTGTATTTTTTTAGAAAACTTGAATACTTAGTCTTTAGGTATGTGTAAATAATCCAGTTCTTGTTTACCTTTTTTAGTTCTGGATTCGTTTCTTTTAATGAAATTTTAAACCATGCAGAAAGAAATATATATCTGATATATGCTTTTAACGTATCAAAGAATTCTTTCTGCTTATTTTCTTTTAGCAGGATTTTTGTCTTAGTAATTAGATTTAACATTTTTTTACCCTTATTATTCTTTTTTTTATTGTTTCTGCCAGCATTAAGGCTGTATCTGTCCGTAAAACCAGAGTTGTAGCCGCGTAAATTGCAGCACCTGCAATAATTCCAAGCAGAATCTGTAAAAAGACATTTTTTATAAAATAAAGTATTGCAAAAACAGCGGCTGCCATAAAAATACAGGACACGCAAACTTTTATAAAATTATTCAGAAACCCATTGTGCTTTATATGTTTAAAACTGAAGAAAATTTTGTAGGCGGTTATGATTCCTTCTACAACAAATGTTGAAAACGCTGCTCCAAAAACGTCCCATGCAGGAATCAGAAGGCAGTTTAAAATAATATTCACTATACAGCCGATAATCTGAGACTGAAGCGAGACTTTTTCCAGTCTTTTGGGAATAAGAACCATATTATCAGCAAAAGATGCCACCGCTATAAACACTATCACAGGAGACATTATAAGCATTGCCGGAAGCGCGGCTAAAAATTCTTCTCCACTGAAAAGAAGTATAAGAGGTTTTGCCAAAAGCATGATTCCAATTGCGGACGGCAGCGAAAAGAATAGCGAAAAATTCAAAGCCTTTGAGACAATTTTCTGGTATTCGTCACTTTTGTTTTGTCCAAGATAATAAGAGGAGCGCGGAAGAAGTGTAGCAAGAATTGCTGTAATAAGACCTACTACAAGCCCCTTGATTTTATTCGCGGCGGAATAATAACCTACAGCACTGTCAGTCAGCATAAAGCCAAGCATCACAGAATCCAAGGCAGTGTGTACTTTTGATGCGACAGACATTCCAAAAAATGTGAATATCGGTTTTAAGTGCCGTTTTATTTCTATTGCTGTCTTTTCAAAAAAGTTTACAAACTTTCGTGCATAGAAGATGTTGCAGATATTTGAACCTACGCTGGAGAACACACCCATGAAGGCATAGGCAACATAGTCATCTGGAGTGTGTACAAAAACAAAAAGAAGCACCAGACTTATGACCTGGAAGATGACAGAGCGTATCGTTACATATTTGTATTCTTCATGCACATTAAAAATCCAGTCAACTCCGATTGTTGTAAAAAGGATTTTTGTGGCACAAACGATTAAAAGTACACGGTATTCAGAAAACTTATTTACAAAGACAAGGGCAAAAAAAAGCAGAATATAGGAAACGACCGTTGAAATAAGATTTATTGTAAGAATTTCGCGGAAAATTTTGTTAAGAGCATGCTTGTCGTCCCGAACCCTTACAGCTTCCCTTGCTGCATAGCTGAAAATTCCAAGGCTTGCTGCAAGCGTAAAATATTCAATTACGGAATTTGCAAAATTGACCTTTCCAATTCCTGCCGGCAATAAAATTCTTGAGGCATAAGGAAAAGATATAAGCGGAAAAGCAAGGTTCATAAGAGCTTTTATAAAACTGTAGACCGCATTTTTTTTCAGAGATTTTTGTACCATTTTTTTATATTATTTTACTCCATTTTTTTCATATTTCTATTGCTTCTTTTTTTTGTCAAGCAAAACTGAAAATTTTAAAAGAAGCTATTCTTCCACAATTTTCCATTTAACAAGGTTTCTTTCCTTTGTGGAAAAACTTGCGCCGATTTTTATAATCCGTTTTCCGCTTGACTTGTACGGCTCGGCGTATTTTGCCTCTTCAATCTGATTCAATGCCTCATCTGCCGTTTTATCCCTCTTGAACTCAAATATAAAGACATTGTTTCCGTTTAAAAGCACGCAGTCAGCCCTGCCGAACGAGGATGTCTCCTCAACAGTTGACCACTGGCCCAGCAGCGTGAACACAAGGTAGAACACATTCTGGAAATTCTGCTCTATGACACTGTCCTGTTTTTCCTTCCTTGCGGTTGTGTAGGGAAGAGTCGCAAAAAGAGACTTGAACCTTGCCATTACGCTTTCTGCGTCGCCTTTTTTTATGTCGCGGGCAAAGGAGACAACATCAATCCCTGTGGAGCGGTTGTTGTTCAGGATTGCCGGAGCAAGAGAGTTTATGAACGCGTACTTCACCTCGTTGTTCGGGTATTTTAAAAGATAAACATCGAATTCCCTGTCGTAGCCCTTTATTGTAAGGTAGCCGGTCTGATAGAAAAGCGGAACCGGGTTAGGGTTGTCGCTCCTGTAGTCCTGTAGCTCCTGCGCGGTGGCCTCCACGCCGTTTGAAAGATCCATGTAGTTCATCGTGCTTTCCTGAAGTTTTTTTATAAGGAAAGTCGGTGTTCCTGTTGCAAACCAGTAAAACGAGAAGTCCTGTTTTTTCAGCGCATTCAGAAGGCTGAAAGGATTGTAGACACCTTCGCTGTTTTCATAGAAATGGTAGCCGTCATACATCTTTTCAAGCTGAGCTATGCAGTCTTCTTTTGAAAGCTTGTTCTGTATCGCAAAGCCTTCAACTTCTTGCCCGAGATTTTCGAGCATCTCTTTTTCTGTGATTCCGCAGGCTGTTGCATACTGGCTGGAAAGAGAGATGTCTTCCAGCTGGTTCAGGTCGCTGAATATGCTCACCTTGCTGAATTTTGTAACACCTGTTAAAAACACGAATTTCAGGTCTTCGTCCAATGCTTTGAGAGTGACATACAGACCACGCAAGATTTCTCGGTTATCGTTTACAAGACTTTCGTTGCTCTGTGCGTCAAGAAGAGGCTTGTCGTATTCGTCTATAAGAACCGCAGACTGAAGACCTGTTTTTTTCCGCGCGGTCTGAACAATGTTTATGAAGCGTCCGGCAAAACGGCTTTCAATTTCTGTAATGCCGTACTCTTCCTCATATTTTTTAAGCTGCAGGTTTATGCAGTCCTCAAGTGTTCCTTTGGAAGAAAAATTGTCCTGCGCAAAATTCAGATAAATGACTGGATAAGCTTTCCACGCGTCTGGATTGTCCTTTTCGAGCTGCTCAATCTTCAGTCCATTAAAAAGTTCCTTCTTGCCCTCAAAATATGCCTTTAAGGTTGAAAGAAAAAGACTTTTTCCAAAGCGGCGCGGTCGGCTAAGAAAGTAAACCTTTCCTGAATGCACAAGATTGTACACAAATTCCGTCTTGTCTATGTAAATATAATTGTTTTTTCGTAAGTCTTCAAAGCTCTGGATGCCAATCGGCAGTTTTCTGATATTCTGCATGAAAAAATAATAACATATAAAAGTGGAAAAATAAACTGTCGATTTTTTTAGTTTCATGAACTGTGCAGAAATGACGCCGGACAACAATCTTGCAGAGAATGCAAATCTTAGCGGTCTTGTTCCTTACGACTATCTCCGATGTCTTTTTGAACAGACGCCCGACCTTGATGAGAACTCCGACTGGTCAAAGCTCCTGCCCTGGAATATCAAGATAACTCCTTGGAAAGATTTGGGCCAGTGGTGATTTTTTGACGGTTACGAATTTGTCTGACTGTCCAAGCTGAACAAAAGCATCCAGCAAATCTGCAGTGAATATTGAAGTCGAGTTTACAAGATTTTTGTTTTTTACTTCATCGTGTCCAAATGAAGTTGTGTCTATTGCTATGTTCATTTTATTTCCCTTTTATAAATATTTTTATCAGGAAGTACCAATCTGAATTTTTCTTCTTTTCTCATAAATTTTTTATGAATGTCATGGAAATTCACATATTCATAACCGTTTACATTTGGGAAATTTTCTCCGCTGTAAATGATTGTTCCTTTTGTTTCTGATGTTTTTATATGATCATCGTATAATTGTGAGAATTTTTCCATGTTCTTTGTAAATTCCATATTTATTGATTTTCCGCTTTTTACTTCAAAGAGTTCAAGTTTGTTGCGTTCCAAAAGTAATATATCAACTTCTAAACCTTTGCTGTTTCTAAAAAAATATAAATTAGGTTCGCATCCTGTGTTTAATCTGGCTTTTAGTGCTTCCGAAAAAACAAGATTTTCAAAAAGATTTCCCATAAGCGGATCTCGTTGCATTTGTTGTGGTGTTTCTATTCCAAGAAGGTATGAAGCAAGACCTGTATCACAAAAATATATTTTTGGAGTTTTTACGATTTGACTTGTTCTGTTTGTAAACCACGGTTGCAGAATAAAAATGATATGGGAAGATTCCAAAATCGAAATCCAGGAACCGATTGTTACGCTTGAAACTCCAACTTCCTGAGCAATTGCAGAATTGTTTACAAGTTGACCTGTTCTACCTGCAAGAAGTTTCATAAAATTTCTAAATCGTGTTAAATCCTGCACCGCACCGACTTGTGCAATATCTCGTTCAATATAAGTGTTTACATAGTTTTTGTAGTAGTCAAAAGGAGAGAGACCGCTTTGTGTGAAAAGATAGGGCATAAAGCCAGAAACTAGCTGAACATCTCTTTCAAGTTCAATTTTTGCTTCTTTAAGTTCATGCATTGAAAGTGGCTGCATTTGAACTATTGCAGTTCGTCCTGCCAACGACTGAGAAACAGAGCTTTTTAATGAAATTTGCTGGCTGCCTGTAATGAGATATTGTCCCATTTTTTTGAATTTATCGATTCTAACTTGAACTGCACTCAAAAGTTCAGGAACTCTTTGAATTTCATCAATAATGACAGGCTCTGGAAAACGCGTAAAAAATTCTTCAGGATCATCTTTTGCAAGAAGCCTTGTATTCATATCCTCAAGATTTGCATAGGAAAAATTACAGAACAGGCTTTTTGCAAGTGTCGTTTTTCCACATTGCCGTGGTCCAAAAACCGTCACTGCAAAATACTGAGTCATAAGAGTTTGTATGTGTTCAGAAATCTCACGCTTAATCATAATTTGAGTTTAGCATATTTTAGCGGAGATTTAAAGTGTTGATTTAAATCTCCGCTAAAGTCTTCGGTATTCTCTATTTCCTAGTTTTCAATTCTAAAACAAGCCACATCAATTTTGCAAAGAAATCTTTTTTACTTCTAATGAAGGAAACATATTTTCGTACAAATCCTGACAAATATTCTGGTAGAAAAATCCCAATTTCAGAGTCAATCTTTCGCCATTCGTCAAAATGTGGCTTCTTTTGGAAATCATTTGTTTTACTTGGGAAAATCAAGTGACCAAAAGCGTGGAAACTGTCGTCTTTTATGTAGGCTTCAATTTCTTTGATCTCTTTGAGTTTAGGATTTTTTAGAAGATTTTTGAGAACTTCGATACTTTCACGAATACTTTTTTCTGAGCGCTTGTGGACTAGGGAAGTGCTGTTGTATTTGTAATAGTAGTATGCATTGTGAATTATTACAGGATTTTGTGCATTCAAAAAACAGTTTGTACAAAGCCAAAGGTCTTCTGCAAAAGAAACGGTTTTGCAAAATGATAAATCAAAGGTCTTAAACAAATTGATATTAAAAACTTTATTCCATAAATGAGAAATTAAGCCAACTTTTTTAGAAAATAAATCATTTGTAGAATTTACTTCTGTAGACAATCGAGTAATTTCACCTTTTTCGGATTTTGTAAAATGTTCGTAAGTGATTAAGTCTGAATTTGTAGAATTTATATCTTTTAAAAGATTTTCAACAAGATTTTTTTCAAAATCATCATCAGCATCTAAAAATGTTATATATTCTGTTTTGCAGTTTTCTATACAAGTTATGCGACCTTCTCCGATGCCTTTGTTTTTCTCATGCTTAATAACAGAAAATCTTTCATCACGACCAATTGCCCTAACACAATTTTCATTACTTTTGTCAGTAGAACCATCATCAACGAGAATGCAAACAAAATCTGAGCAAGTTTGATTTTTAAGTTGAGAAATGAATGATTCCATATATTTTTCTACATTGTAGAAGGAAGTGCAGATTGTAATTAAACAATTATTTGTCATTTTCAAACTCTTGTAATGCTTCTTTCATTACTTCTATTTTCATTTTCCCAAATCGTAAATCTGGTTCCATGAAATTTCCTTCGCCCCATTCATTCCATGATTTTAAAAATATAATCTGATGCTCAGTTTCTTTATCTTTAACTAGATTAACAATATCTTTAATGTGTTCTTTAAAGACATCCTTTGAGAACATTGTAAAAACTTTACCTTTACGTCCACTTCTTGGCGTATGATCCCATCCACAGATTATACCTGGATAATAATTTTCTTTCGTATCTTCATTATTTAATGCATATTTTCTAATTTTCTTAAATGTTGCCAATTCTGGAATTAGTAAAAATTTACAAATCTTTCTGATTATTCGACTAATAAAATCCCTTTGGTATATTCCATCCTGAACTCTGTTTGTATAGACAGCATCGCATCCGCTTTTTATATAATCTTCTAGGCTATCAGTATAACCACGAGCATGAGCTACAAAGTGAATATCACTTAACCCTTCCTTTTTTGCCAATTCTCTCCAAAGCTCAATAAAATGCTTTAAATCGTCAAATTTATATGGTTTATAAATAAAAAATAAAGGTTTACCATCAACTTTTATATATCTTGAATCCTTTAGTATTGGTAAAATTGTATAAAAATGGTTTATATAATCTTCATCACCTTCATAAAGTTGGGGCATTAGAAGCTCATTTCCTTTTCCATCCTTATTCCACATTTTCTTTTCCCATGGTTCATTAGCCCAACCCAAGCAAAATGGAAAATCAGGTTTCTTAGTTTTTACAACATCTTCTATAATATCTTGCATTAATTGCTTCCCATTTCCGAAATAATAATGCCAGTAGCAAAACCCTTCTATACCAGCTTCCTTTGCAAGCCTTGCTTGTTCTTCTCTTACTTGAGGAATTCTTAAATCATAATAACCTAATTCAGTTGGTACATTTGGCTGTTTATGGAAAGGAAATAGACGTTTAGCTTTTCCAACATTAGTCCATTCTGTGAAACCTTTTCCCCACCATAAATCATTTTCAGGAAATGGATGAAATTGTGGCAAATAAAAAGCTATAATTCTTGGTTTAGTCATTGTAATATTTCTCCATTATGTTCTTGCTTTCGGTATAAGCTTTTCTATATAGGCAAAATCTATGTAAAGGCTTTTTCGACAAAATTATAAAATCAATTATTTGATGTTTTAGAATTGATTTATAAAAATCCCTATATTCTGAATATCTTTTATATTGAATTAATGCATTTCGAAAATGATAAAATATTCTGTTTTCTGAATAGTTACCATAATATCGTTTGATTATTTTATTTTTCTCCATAGAGCCAAAAAATTGATTCAAAAAAACATTATTGAATCTAATTATATTTTTATTGTCTCTGATAAACTTATAACATAAATCATAATCAACTTCATCTATAAATAAAATTTCATCAAATTTTCCAACTTTTTTCCACTCTACTAAATTAATAATATTTGCACTAGCTATGACTCTTTCAACTTTATCAAATAAAGGTTTTGGAGGTTGTGGCTTCCATCTTTTTCCAAGAATTATTCTTTTTATTGGCGATAACATGTTAAAACGAATCCATTTTGTCCAATGTAATGTTTCATTTAAATTTTTTATACTTGGTCCAAATGAAACTGCTTTTTCATCTGTTGGAATATATTCTTCAACAAGTCTTATATATTCTTTAATTTGTTCTGGTTCAAATATGGAATCCTGATCCATTGTCATTGCCCATTCAAAACCATCGTTCAATGCTCGTTCACAACCTCTATTCTGTCCGCCAGCAATACCTCCCACATTTTTGTTTGAAATATATATGCTGTTAGGAATTTTCTTTGCTAACTCTTCGTGTAAATCTGAACTGTTATCAACTATATAAATTTTTTCGCAATATGAAGAGTAGGAGAGAATGTTTTGAATAATTTTTTCTTCACCAATTTCTAATGGATTGAACCATATAACGACTGCTGCTAATTTCATTTAAATTTTCTCCTTGCTTTCCCAATTATAGTAGAAAAAAGTTCCAAAACATACTGATTTCTCATTGCAACCAATACACCCCCGTAGGAAATAACTCCAGCTGTAAAACCTGTAACTAATTGTAAAACAAGATTTTCAAATAAGTTTCGTGAAAAATAAACGCATACACACATGATAATCAATGCAATAGAAAACTGAATGATTGATTTTACCATTTGTATTTTTGCCAGATATTTTCTTAAAAATGCACAGTCAATTACTAAAAATAAAATCTCTGCAATTAATGTTGCAACTGCTGCTCCGTTTGCCCCGTATTTTGGAATGAGAATGAAGTTCAACACAAAATCAACAACAGCTGTTATTGCCATTCTGTGGATTGTGTATCTTTCCATTCCGTAAACAACAAGCAGACTACAGGTAAAAGTTGAAATCGCACTGCAGATTATAAACGGAGACATTATTTTTGAAACTAAAATTGCATTTACATAATGTTCCCCGCATAATAACAAAACCAGAGGTTTCATCAAAAGCAGAAACCCTGCAGAAATCGGCAATGCAAAACAGATTAAAAAGTTAAAGGCTTTTTTCTCTAGTTCAAGAATGCTTTTTTCGTCATCTTTAGAAAGATAATAGGCAATTCGTGGAATCATAACCGCCGTTACTGCTGGAAAAAGATTTTTAACCATTCGTACAATTTTTGCACCTGCTGAATAAAAACCAACCTGCTCGTCGGAACTTAAAAATCCCAGCATTGTGGTATCTAAACTTGAAAAAAATGTTGCTGCAATGGCTGAAGCAAAAAGAATGAAGACTGGCTTTAAATGACGTTTTATCTGCAATTTTTCAGAATCGTTTTTCTTTAACGAAATGAATTTTCGTGCGTGAAATAAATTTAAAACATTTGCACCAACATTAGAAATAATGTTTACAGCTGCATATTGAAGATAATCCTCAGAACTTCTGACTATTGTAAAAAGAAGAATTACGCTAATTACCTGAAAAATAAGCGAACGGATTGTAATGTAAGTGTATTCTTCAAAAGCTTCGTAAAGCCAGTTTAAGCCGAATGTATTGAACATTATGAGCGTACTGCAAATGATAATGAGTCCTTTGTATTCATGAAGCTTTGTAACAAAACAAACTGTTAAAAAAAGCAAAACATAGGAAATTACGGTGGATACAAGATTTATTGTCCATAATTCCCTTACGATTGCATTCATTTTTTGCTTGTCATCCCTATTTTTTGCAATTTCACGGACAGCATAGGAATGTAATCCAAGTGAAGCAATAAGAGAAAAATAAGAGACAATTCCCTGTGCAAAATTCACCTGACCTAGAATTGAAGGGCCTAGAATTCTTGACGAGTAGGGAAATGTTATCAATGGAAAGAAAAGCGTTAAAAAAGTTTTTAGAGTATTTAGAAATGCGTTTTTTTTAATAGATTTTTCTTTCATAAACATCAAATAATAATTTAATTAATACTATCAAATTTTTTATAATAAATAATACATCTGGTAAATTTTTTTTAATTCATAATACAGATAAGAAAGTTTATGATTGTAAAAAACGAAATGTATACAGTACTATAAAACAATAGTTTTGAATTATCTTTCGCTTCTGATTTTCTAAATTTTTCCGAATTAAATATCATATATATAGGAATTCCTACTGGTATTAGATATCTTCCTTGAACACCTACGATTCTAAAATAATCAGATATTCCCCATCCAACATACATTCCGTAATATGAACCGAAAAGAACTAGAATAATTATAATGAATATAATAATTTTCATCTTATAATTATATAAAATTGTAGTTTCATCTTTTAAAATGTAATAAATAAGAAATAAGTTTACTATGATTAAAAATATGCTTATATAAAATTCATACAATCCAAATGTAAAATTTAATAAAACAGTAAAGAGATTTAAAAAGTCAAAATTAATTGATACAATTATGTTGAATAAAGTAGATATTGGATTCCTAATGAAACCGGCCAGTGTTCCAGATAACATAGCTTCTTGATGTTGTCCTGTATGAACAACAAAGTTTTCAGGATGTTTTATTGTATAATATAGATAAAATCCTAAAAGAAACATAAAGGTGGTTATAGATAAAATAATTATTCTCTTTTTTGTAATTAATGTTTTAATTTTACCAAAATCTAATAAAGCAAAATACAAAAGGCCTAACGGCATGTATAAATGTCCTTTTGCATTCCATAAAAGAGAAAGATAAATTATTGAAAGTACTAAATCAGAGATTTTTCTTTTTTCATAGTATGAAAAGAACAAAACTATAAAACCAATTGATAATGAATAAATGGTACCATCATATGTGAAATGTCCCATTTGTTGGAATACATAAGCTCCAAGACTAAAGAAGTAGAACAATATGTTTTTACACTTTGTTTTATAAAATGCTATAAATAGAATTATAGTATTGAATATTAATGCTAAAAAGCATGAGAAATAGTAAAGTTCATATTGATTGAAATTTAATAGTCTAGATAAACAAATTCCAATTGTATGGGGTATATAATATATGAAACGTTTTTTATAATCTGTCATATCACTATGAATAAGAACTTCATCGGTTGAAAATTTTTTTGACAATATGTTTGGAAATGAATATGTATAAAACTTTTTGTAGTCTTTTGTATCCCAAAATTCGAATAACTGTCTAGTGAATAAAGGATTGTCAGAGATTTCTGCAGGATAAATTCTGTTGTCACATTCTCTTATTAAAAGTCCGTTATTTTCTTCATAAGATCCTTTCCCCATTAAAATATTAGAAATGTTATACGCTGTGTTAAAATGAACTCTCTCATCTGGAATATTAAAAGCCGGATTTACAATAATAAATGCAGTTCCAAGAAGTATATTAAAAATAAGATATTTAACAGCTAGTGATTTAATTTTATTATTTAAAATATTTGTTACTACATAAACAAATATCATTATTGCAAGAAATCCCAAAATAAATAAATTACATAGTTTTGATGGTAATCCATATTGTTTTGTAAGGACAATATTTGATTCGTTACAATAAATTTTTACATCTTTGCTAAATTTTACTTTGAATAGTTTTTCATTATTTGGTTCAGGAAACTTAATTACAGCGTAAGATATCCCATCTTCTTTATTATGAATTTGTTCAACATGAAGAATTTTAGAATCGCATATAAAATCTTTATCATTTAATTCATCGTCACTAGAAATTGGGAAATGTAATTGCCAAAGCTTGTCTGTTTTTATATTTGGAGACAATGTTAATTCTTCCCCAGCATTGAGTTCTATATAATGATTTAAGCCCTGGTTTATATCTGAATAAATCTGAATACCTTTTATTTCCTGATAAAGCCAGTAACAGAAAAATATACTAAAAAAAACGAATAGACAATCAACAATAAATTTTTTTGATTTTGATTTTTCTTTGATATTGTCTATAAATTTCATTTTGGTTCTCCAAAATTATTTATAATATTTTTTTTAAGTACGTTTCTATTTACATAGTGGATTACTGCAAATAAAGTAATGATAATAAAATTTGTAATACACAATATACAGGTAGCTAAATTCCTGTCAACATGAATACTTAAAATTACAATCAAGCAAATAAAACTTTGTATTCCAATAAGCAGCAAAAGGGCTGTAAACTTTGTAAAACCAACATTTAAAAGTTTATGGTGAAGGTGTGAACGGTCCGGGCTGAATATAGGTTTATGATCTCGTAATCTTCTCCAGATTGCAGCAATTGTGTCCATTACAGGAATTGATGTTAGGTTTAATAGTATAAGAAATTTATTGAATTCAAAATCCAATTTATCGTTGGTTTGAATTGTAAGTGGCAGAATTGCAACAAGAAAGCCAAGAACCTGACTTCCATTATCTCCCATAAAAATCTTGGCATTGTAAAAATTATATAAAAGAAATCCTAAAATAGATGCTGATATTGTGAGACATAAAATGAAAGAAATAGAATTGTATTTATTGTAGATTACAGCCATAGTCAAAAAGACAGAAAGACTTAGTGTTCCACATAATCCATCCAGTCCATCTATAAGATTATATGCATTTATGAGACCAATTACCCAAAATAGTGTAAAAGAGTAAGAAATTACCCTTGCAATAAAACTGCTGTGAAGAGGAATTGAGAAAATATACTGGAATCGGAAACCTGCAAAAATTACAATGGTGGTTGCAACAATATGAGCAATAAGCTTATAGATTGCTTTCATATTTATTAAGTCATCAAGAACCCCAAAACCGAATATAATAAATACGGCAATAACTAGAGGTAGAAGGCTTTTAAGCGGTGTTTGTTTTGAAAATATGTAATAAAAAGTACAACCAATTATAAAGCTTATGAATATACCAACTCCTCCGAGTCGAGGAATGTTGCCAGAATGTATTTTTCTAGAGTTAGTTTCATCGTATAAAGAAAATCGTTTGCAGAATTTAATTGTGAGCTGAACTAATAATGCAGAGATTATAAATGTTATAGTAAAAAGGATAAGTTTTTCCACTCATGCATTTTATATCTTATTTAGGGGTTTGTAAACTACGCTATGCTGGTTTAGAATATAAAATGAGAGGACAATCAGGACATGGCAGCCTCATGTCACCCACCACGCCCTGAAATTAAAAATTTACGCCACCGTTACCTCTGAATCAATGTTCGCGGTAAAGTAGGTGTTGCCGGGCTTTGTTACAATGCTTACACTGTAACTTCCGCTTGCAAGGTCGGCTGGAACTGGAACGTCAACCACGTTTGTGCCACGCCTATTGTAGACGGAAAGGCGGGTGAGTCCGCTTTCGTTTTCAAGGAACATGCCCTGGTTTTCGTCCGTAATGTCAAAGCTAAGGTTGCGTCCGTGTATGCGCAGTGTTTTTCCAGCCGTGACAGAAAGACTTGAACTTTCGCTTGCATCGCTGTTGAGCGTGGTAATGCGGTAAATTTTTGCTTCTCCGGTGCTGTCTGGCGGAAGCTGCTTGTATTCAAGTTTTGAGCGCACATTTTTGGCAAGCGTTTCGTTTGCGTTGAACAAGAAGCCTAAGGTGTGGTTGCCTGTTCCGAGCGTAAAGCCGTCCTGAATGTTTGAACAGGTTCCCGTGGCGTTTGTACGGAGAGTTCCGAAGGGAAGAGTTACATTGTAGCCTTTGGCAAGGTATTTTGTAACGATTGTTTCCATTACCGAAAGCATACCCAGATAGTCTGCTTCGGTAAACGAGGAATTCCAGTCTGCCATTTCTGTTGCAAGCTGGGAAGTTTTGAGCGTTTGTGAGCACGAACTTCTAAAGCAGAAGCCGTCTTTTGATTCATCTGTAATAAGAAGATTCTTTACAGTTTTAATGTTTAACATAATGTTGCCCTCCTGTGGCAATGTTTAAATGTGGTGGTTGAGTTTGTCGAAACCACCTTATTTTGCGATATTTCAGAAGTCATTTCGACAGGTTCAATGACCGTCTTTGACCATCTAAAAATATTTTTTGACAAGGAGAGCCGATGTGTGATATAATTCTTTCATTCGTTAAGAAAAGAGAATCACATTGTGGCTCTCGACCGTGGAAGCTTGTTTAGTAAGTGTTGGCGCATTTACTAAGACAGGCTTTTTTTATACCCATTTCTTCATAGTACCTCCTGTGCATTGAACTTTTGCATAAGGCCTTCCTGAATGCCTTTGAGCATTGTCTTGTCGCCCTTTTCTGCAATCATTCGCCCTATGTGGAACTGCTGTTCCAAAACCATCAAAAGCATTGCAACGCCGGAAAATAAGGTCGCTTCCATTTCTCCAAGGTTGCTCTGCTGTGTGTGCCTGAGCATTATATGGGCAAGCTCATGGAATATAATCTGCATTACTTCTGCCGCAGATTTATTGTCGTTGTAGGCAATCATGCGGCAGGTCGCACCCGTCTCTGGGTCTGGAAAAATAAGGCATAAGCCTTCGTTCCACAGCCCTATAGACACCTTTTGCAGTTCCAGAAGATTTTCGCTTTTAAAAGCCGAGTATTCCTTTAACACAATGCCCTTTTTGCGAATCATCTCCATATAGTCAAAGCCTTCCCTGAAATAGCCTTCCTCGCTCAACAGATTTACCACCGTAAGGATAATCTGGCTTACCTTCCAGCTTGGAAGCGTTGGGGGCTTTGTAGTACAATCCGTTGTTTTGTCCGTTTGTTCAGTGCAGTTTTCCAATCATTTACCTCCATGTAATGCTGCATTTTTACACCTCTTGGGCAGTTTTGTATTCATCCATCAGGATTCCCACAAGCTTTTTCTTCTGGTTCAGGCTAAGGTTGTCTTTGCTGGAAGCCAAAAGAATTTCAAGCTGCTCGTAGCCGTAATGGGTGTCGTTACCCGTAAGGTAGTCGCTTGTTGTGTTAAGTGCATTTGCGATATTCGCAAGCACATCCGTTCTGGGCAGCCGGTCACTTGTCATGTACCTGCTGAATGCTGCCTCTGTAATACCGCAGATTTCGCAGAGCTTTTTCTGTGAATAGCGGTTTTCCTTCATTAAATCTTTGACCCTCCTTGAAAAAAGATTTTCTTTTTTTGCTTCCATAAACAGCCTTCTCCTATATTAGGCTAAAATTATGAAACCTTTGTTGGGTTTCCGCTTTATTTTTTGCAGGGCGGGAGCAGAATATTCGCCTTACATATATGATAATATTATACTTTCGGTTAATAGTCAAGTGAAATATAATAAAAAATTCACCGAAAGTATAATAATTTGTGTGTATTGTGCCATAAAGTCCTGAGCGGCGGTCAGCAAAATGTTTTTGTACATGCAGGATAATGTTCTGCGGCGGGCGGGAAAGTGTTGTGCGACGGTTAGGGGAATGTTTTTGTGCGGAGAAGATTTTGATTCAGAAGATGATTTTATAGACTTTAGTAAATTAGCTCTTTTTATTGTTGGCCAGGGGTCTGGAAAAAGTACCGTCGCAAAATTATTCTCTATTATGCAGTTGGCTTGAAAAGGCCTTTTTTTCGTGGTGATTATGATGTCGTATTCACAGGCGGAACTCCAGTCGTACTTTTCAACACTTTTCAGAACATAAAGCGGGCATTTGTCGTGACTTCCTGGCAGGACGAGCGTGACGGAAAGCCAATAATACTACCTGATGTGGAAGGGAAACTCTGTCTTATCGCAAGTTTCAAGGAATGAACCTTATTGTTTAATTGACTATCTCTGTTATCCGTTATATACTGTTAACGGTGATAATATGAATCTTTCAGCATATATTAAGCAACAGGGAATCTCAGTTTATAGTCTTTCAAAAAAGAGTGCTGTTCCTTACACAACCCTTTGCAGTATATGTAATGGAACGGCAGATGTAATGGAATGCAGGGTGAATACTCTTGTAAAAATCGCAGATTCTTTGGGAGTAAATCTGCTGGATTTGATAAACTCATCTCTTGTCATTCCTCAGAAATATAATTTCATTAATAGTAAAATTGTGATTGATTCTTCAGATTTACCAAAAGCGTTAAAAAATACAATCAAAGAGCTTGAAGAGTACGACCGGAATAACGATACAATGTTTTATGAGTGTGCAGATATGCTTTATATGATGGCAGACCGTTTCCTGAAAGACGGCGCTATTGATAGTGAGACTCGGGACAAATTAATTATGAAATATCCAATTGCATAAGGAAAAAAAGTATGGAAATTTTTGACTTTTCAAATGCTGAATATAGTAACAGAAACGGCTCATACGGTGGAGCTGCTGGTGATAAAGATGGAATTGTCATTAATGGAGAACCTTGGATTGCAAAATATCCAAAGTCAAATGAAGGAATGGCAAAAAGTGATAAGCTTTCAAAATTTTCGCAGACACCATTGTCGGAATTCATTGGAAGTCATATCTATGAGATTTTGGGTTATCCTGTTCACAAAACGCTTTTAGGTATAAGAAAAAATAATTTGGTTGTTGCCTGTAAGGATTTTTGTGACGAGAATACCCGCCTTCTAGAAATGAGGACATTGAAGAATATTCATATCTCAGAAATGAATCAGAACTTTAATATAGACCTTCATGAAACAGATGATGACCATCTTGTTAATCTGAATGAACTCTTTATTCATTTTAAATTAAATCCAGAAATTTCAAAGATAAATGGGATTTCTGAACGGTTTTGGAATCAGGTTGTAATAGATGGTTTAATTGGAAACAATGACCGAAACAATGGAAACTGGGGAATTCTTTCGTGTGGCGACAAGAGAGAACTTGCTCCAATATTTGATAATGGTGCTTCTTTTTATCCTAAAAAAAGTACTCTTGCGATAGAACAGATTTTGAAATTGTCGGAAGCAGATCAGGCGCGAAATAATGCAAATGTTCAGGAACCTTTTACAATTGATGGCGAACACCATCTGAATTATCGTTCAATTCTTGATTTGACTGAGTCGGAGATTCCTGCTGTACAAGTAGAATTACTGAAAGCAGCTGTTATCAGTAATACAAAACTCGTTGAAAGTAAACTGCATGAAATTATAGAGTTTGTCAAATCAATACCTGGCAACTACAAGGGGTATGAAATTATCAGTGAACCACGCAGGGAATACTATTTGAAATCATTTATTACAAGATTTGAAGATGTATTGAAAAAGAGAAGGGATGAACTTTGCAGTTAAATTTTTCTTCCTTATGGAAAACCTATGAGAACATTTGACAGTTCCAACCGTATTACCTACGCTCAGAAAAAACTTCTGGCCCTTGTAGAAGCCCGGCAGCTCCGCTCGTGGTGTCTGGAGAGCAACCTCCCTCATGCAAGCCTTTACAAGCTGGCAGTAGGTCAGAGCGTACCCACTTTCAAGGCAATCAGCTATCTTGTGCCGTACTTTGCACTAGATGAATGGCTTTTCTTTACGGACGAAGAAATCCCGTACCCAATCCGTACTCTTCCAGAATGGAATCCTGACGATACTTCTGTTTTTATATTAATATGGATTCTTTTTATGAGCTATATGGCATGTATAATGATGATGCTATTGATGCCGAACTTAAAAGACGAGCGGAGCAGAATGCTACTGACTGGTACAAAAAATTAGAACGTGTACGACAGATTGTGTTGAAGTCCGAAGGAAAAACTTTAGAGTAGATGAAATATAAAAATAAGTCATTCATAAAATGAACGATTTCTCTGACTTAATCAAAAAAATATGCTAGTATTCTTATTGGATTGAAAAAGCGAAGAGTTGGATAATGAGCAATTTTTACTGCATCTGGGTTAGAACCGGTTTTGAAAAAGAATTTATAGAAAAAGTACAAGCTGTCTTTGATTCTTTTCCAGAGGAGAAGAATGGCAAACTACATTGTGTTGGAAAGCAGATGAGGTTAAAAAGCGGCAAGGAATATATTGATCCGTTGTTTCCAGGTTATGTTTTCTGGGAAACGGATAATATTTCAAGAATCCAGGATATAAAAGATGAAGAAGGTTTTATTGATTTTCTTCCCCATGATAATGGAATGAAACCGCTTTCTGCAAAAGATACCGACCTTGTAACTTCATTTTTAAAATATGGAAGCGTTATTCCTGTTGTAAATGTCCAGTTTGATGTAAACGACAGGATTGTAATTGTAGACGGATTGTTCAAAGGAATGGAAGGCTTTATTTCGGATGTGAACAGGTCTAATAAGCGCATAAATTTTGCAGTCACGCTTATGGACGGAAAACGGATTTTAAGCCTGTCGTATCAGGAAATTCAGAAAAAGTAAAATTCCGATTGCTCATAATATGAATATTGACAACCTAAAATAATACATCGTATTATAGTAAAGTTAAAGGCAGCCATTATTTGACGCGGAGTTTGGTTGAAGCACGTAAGTCAGGTGGTGAACAGTTCCATTGCAGGGCAAGGTCTGAAATAACGGCTGGTTGCCAATGGAGAAGGTGGCTTTAAAATTATTTTTTTACAAAGCAACATTACACCCCTAATTAATAATCTAACAGGAAATCAATATGAAAACTCTTATCCTCGCCGGTGGAATGGGTACACGTCTTGGTGAAGAGACAAAGCTCATTCCAAAGCCAATGGTAGAAATTGGAGGGTATCCAATTCTTTGGCACATTATGAAAATTTATAGTTATTATGGCTATAATGATTTTGTCATTCTTACCGGCTATAAAGGTCATGTAATTAAAGATTACTTCTTGAATTACTATAACCGTTATTCAGATATGACTATTGATATGGCAAATAACGATGTGCAGATTCATAAAATGCGAACAGAGCCATGGACTGTTACAATGCTTTATACAGGTCCAGATACAATGACAGCCGGTCGAATTGCTAAAGCAAAATCGTATATTGGAAATGAACCTTTTATGCTTACCTATGGCGATGGGGTTTCTGATGTTGATATTTCAAAACTTGTAGATTCACATGCTAAATCTGGAAAATTAGTAACTTTAACCGCTGTTCAGCCAGAAGGTCGTTTTGGTGCTCTTGAAATTCAGGCTGATGGCACAATCACTCAGTTTCAGGAAAAGCCAAGTGATGCCTGGATTAACGGCGGGTTTTTTGTTTGTGAAAATAAAGCTCTGGATTATGTTCCGGCAGATTCACATGACATTATGTGGGAACGTGCTCCTCTTCAGAATATTGCAAAAGACGGACAACTCCATGCCTATAAACACAATGGTTTCTGGCACCCAATGGATATGCTTAAAGATAAAGAAGATTTGAATAAGCTTTGGAATACAGAACATGCACCTTGGGATGTTTGGGGACATTTTAAGAAGTAGGTCTTTATGAATGAATTATTAAAATTTTATAAAGGAAAAAAAGTCTTCCTGACCGGCCACACCGGCTTCAAAGGAACCTGGCTTAGTCGAATTTTGATTTTAGCGGGGGCAGAAGTTACAGGTTATTCTCTTGAACCACCAACAAATCCAAGTATTTTTGAACAGACTAAAACAGGAAGTCAGATGAAGTCAATTATTGGCGATATCCGTGATGGTGCAAAGTTAAAGGCTGCTTTTGTAGAAGCAAAACCTGATATTGTACTCCATCTTGCAGCTCAACCAATTGTAAGAACTTCATACAAAGATCCTGTTGGTACTTACGAAAGTAACGTAATGGGAACTGTAAATATTCTGGAAGCAATTCGTTCATGTGATACCGTTAAATCATTCGTAAACATTACAACAGATAAAGTATATAAGAATAAAGAATGGTTCTGGGGTTACCGCGAAGATGAAGAGCTTTGTGGATTTGACCCTTATTCGAATAGTAAATCTTGTTCAGAACTTGTTACTTACAGCTATAAGAATTCTTTCTTTGCTGATGAAAAATCACCAGCTATTTCTACTGCCCGCAGTGGTAATGTAATTGGTGGCGGAGATTATGCTACAGATCGCATCATTCCTGATTGTATTCGTGCGGTAGAAGCTGGTAAAGAAATTATTTTGCGTAATCCTAACAGTACACGTCCTTATCAGCATGTGCTTGAATGCCTTCGCGGTTATCTTACTTTGGCAAAAGCTCAGTATGAAAACAAATCATTTGTAGGTTCATATAACTTTGGACCAGATGATGAATCCTGTGTAACAACAGGAGAACTTGCTACACTTTTCTGTGATTCATGGGGAAATGGTGCCGCTTGGAAAAATGTAAGCGAAGCAAATGCTCCACACGAAGCAAACTTCCTTAAACTCGACTGTTCAAAATCAAAGACAGTCCTTGGCTGGTACCCTCAATGGGGAATTCGAGATGCAGTGAAGAAAATAGTTGAATGGGAAAAGGCTGTACAGAGTGGAACTTCTGCTGCAGACATTACAGATAAACAAATCAACGAATATTTTCATAAGAAATAATTTATTTATGGAAAGAAAAATAAGTGATGTGTTATGTCATTTTCATTTGAAGAAACGGTATTAGAAGGAGTATATATAATACATCCTCATTTATATACAGATGACAGAGGTTTGTATAAAAAGAGCTTTGAAAAAAATGTTTTTTCTGAGTTTGGAATCAATAGAGTTTTTACAGAAAGTAGTGATTTGTACTCAAAAAAAGGTGCTATAAGAGGTTTGCATTATCAAACTGTAGAATCGCAGGCAAAATTAATACATGTTATATCTGGCAGTATATTTGATGTAGCTCTTGATTTACGCAAAAATTCTCCTACATTTGGTAAATATCATACAGAATTATTAACTGCCGAAGATAACAAAGTTGTTTTTATTCCAGAAGGTTTTGCACATGGGTTTATCTCATTAATGGATAATACTATTTTTTCATATCAATGTTCTGGAAAATATTTACCTGAGTATTGTGGTGGGATTTTATGGAATGATTCTGAATTGTCAATTCCATGGCCTCTTGAAGAATTTGGAATAGAGAATTTGATAATAACAGAGAAGGATAAAAATTGGCCAACGTTAAAAGAGTATATCAAATTAATGGAGAAGGTATGAAAAAGGCAATAGTAACAGGAGCAACGGGGTTCATTGGTTACAATCTAGTAAAGGTATTAAAAGAAGAAAATATTGAGATAATAGCGTTAGTACGTAAAAATTCAAAAAGTGTTGAGAAATTATGTGATGAAAAAATACGTGTTGTAGAATGTGATATGCTAGATTATAAGGATCTTCCTTCACTTATAATAGACAGAGATATAGATTGTGTTTTCCATACAGCCTGGCAGGGTGTTTCTGATTCAGATGCAAGAAACTCAGATATTCAAATTAAGAATGTGCGATATACACTTGATTTAATTGAATCAATGCAATTGATGGGGATAAAAACGTTAGTTGGTTGTGGGAGTATACATGAGCAAGAAGCAATAGTCGAAATGGAAGAGAATAGAGTTTCTGGCAATCTTGGATTAATGTATAAAACTGCTAAGACAGCTGCTCATTGGATGGGAAAGGCTAAATGTGGAAGTAATGGCATTAGATTTTTCTGGCCTCTTATAAATACTTATGGAGAAGGTGAACGCTCTGCTCGATTAATAAACACTGTTATTAGAAAGATTTATAATGGAGAAAAGCCTAGTTTATCTTCCGGTAAACAGTATTATGATTTTGTGCATGTCTCAGATGTGGCAAGAGCACTGTATTTAATAGGAGACAGAGGTGTTGATGGTACAAATTATGTAATAACTTCTGGAAATGCAAAACCATTAAAATTGTTTCTTAAAGAAGTTGGGCACATAGCTAATGAGGTTAATGGAGGAACTCAAATTCCCCTTGGGTTTGGAGAGAAAACAGATAATGTAATATCTCTACCAAAGAAAATATTTAAAGATAAAAAACTAAAAATAGACACTGGGTTTGAACCGAAAGTTAGTTTTGAAGAAGGAATAAGAAGAACTGCAATTTGGATAAAAAGTAATCAATGATTATTATATTATAAAATGAATTGTCATTAATATGATGTCTAAGCAATCCTAATCAAATAATATTACTGGGTTAAGGAATACAAATGGTAACAGTAAATTTATTAGCTTATAATGAAGAAAAATATATTAAGGAAACGTTAGAAACAATTGTAAATCAAACTTACCAAGATATGAAAATCGTTGTAGGAGATAATCATTCAACAGATAATACAACTAAGATAGTTAAGGATTTTATAGCAAATGGTAATCCAATTCATTTAGTTGAAAATACTGAAAATATTGGTTTTGGAAATGCATTAAAACTATCTAAATTATCTACAACAGAATATATTACTATATATCATACCGACGATATTTATGATTCTGATATTGTAAAAGAAGAAATCACTGCGTGTGAAAAATATAATCTTGATGCATGCTTTACTGACATTAGAAATTTTTACCCTGATGGACATACAGAATATTATAAAAGAGAGTATTTGAATAAGTATTTAACTCAGGATCAAGATATATATTTGCTTGATAAGCCAAGTGTAATTAATGATACGATTCGTTATGGTCAATTAACAGCTTGTCCTACAATGATGATAAGAAAAAGTGTTTTTGAAGAATTAGGTGGGTTTGAAAAAACTCCTGCATTAAACAGTTATTATAATGCAGATACATGGCTAGAAATAAAGTTGTTAAAGCACAACTATAGAATTGGAATAATTCCAAAGCCTATGATAAGTTATCGAATATCAGAAGAGCAATGGAGTTCGATCAGTAGAAGACCTGGTTCTTATAACCCTTACTATGATGATATAGACTGGTTTATCAATAATAATCCAGATTTTAATTTTGATAAAAGAGCTCTAGCTGATTATTATAAAAGAAAAACAATAAATATTTGTAACTGTATAAATTATAATAAAAAATGTGGTGATTCTATTGCTGTTGAAGAGTTTACTAAAAAACTAAAGGATTTTCCATATAACAAGAATGTTGTCATAAAATATTACATTAAGTCATTTGTGAAGATATTGATTCGATATGACAAGTTAAAGAATATTGTTTTTAAGCGAAAACATGATTAGGATAGGTATTTGTATATGAATAATAATAATTCAATAACTGCGAATTTAATATGGAAGTTTTTAGAACGAATACTTGCGCAACTTGTTTCATTTATAGTTTCTTTAATACTTGCCAGATTCTTACTTCCAGAAGATTATGGTGTTGTTTCAATTGTAATGGTATTTATAACTTTTGCTGAAGTTTTTTTTGGAACAGGATTAGTAAGTTCACTTATGCAAAAAAAAGATTCAGATGAAATAGATTATTCATCTGTGTTTTTTTTTAATATTGCGATATCTTTAATCATTTATATCATTCTTTTTTCTATATCATCTTTTGTTGCGAATTTTTATGATAAAATCATTTTAAAATCTGTCTTGCGAGTTCTGGCAGTTACTATTTTTTTTGAAGCTATAAAACCAGTACAACTAGCTTATATTTCTAAAAAAATGGAGTTTAAGAAGTTTTTTTATGCAACTCTTATAGGTACAGTAATTTCAGGTATTGTTGGAGTTATATTAGCTTATACTGGATTTGGTGTGTGGGCGCTTGTTGCGCAATGTATTATTAATCCTTTTATGGATACAGTTATTCTTGCGTTAACAATCAAATGGAAACCTGTTTTGAAGTTTTCTGTTTCAAGAATTATTAAATTATGGTCATTTGGATGGAAACTTCTTTTTGAAGGAATTGCAGCTTCTATAGAAACTCAATTTCGAAGTCTTTTAATTGGCCGTATATATACAGTGGGTGATCTTGCATATTATCAAAAAGGTCAGAATCTTCCTTCTCTCTTGACTAATAATATTGCATCTTCTTTTTATGGAGTTTTATTTCCAGCGATGTCCAACATACAAGATAATAAAGAAGGTGTTTTAGAATTATTACGAAAAACAGTTAGACTTTTATCCTTTTTTTTATTTCCTTTATCATTTGGACTTTTGATTACTTCAGATACTGTTGTAACAATTTTATTTACTGAACGGTGGATAGGCATTGTACCATATGTTAAATTGTTCTGTGTATATCAGATTATTAATATTAGCATTTCTCCTCGACAAATAGCTCTTACTGCTGTGGGAAGAAGTGATATTTTTCTTCGACAAAATATTATACCTAGAATTATTGGAATAGTTTATTTGGTATTATTTTATAAAAAAAGCATATACCACATAGCAATTTCAGTAATTATACCAATAACTTTATGTATGATTTATTCATGTATTTCTGCGGTAAAAATAAATAAATATTCGATAATTGAACAATTTAGAGATTTTATAGTACCACTGTTGTTTAGTTTAATTATGCTCTGTGGTGTTTATTTGATAAAGATGCTATTAATTAATATAATTAGAAATAATTATTTAAGTATACTAATTCAAGTAGGAATTGGTATCATATTATATGTTATGCTTAATATGACATTTAAGCCTATTTGTTATCTTGAGGCAAAAAAATATGTAAAAAATATTTTTTCGCGGATAAGAAATACATAATTTCAATTAACATATATAAAGTATATAAATTATTCTAAACAATAATATGGAAGAAAACAAATGAAATACGGATTAATCGGTTGTGGCCGCATAGCGACCAATCATGTTAAGGCTGTTATAAATAACGGTCTTGAGTTTATTACTGCTTGTGATATTTTACCGGAAAATATAGAAAATCTTCTTGCAAAACATAATCTTCAGAATGATACTTCTATAGCCCGTTATACAGACTATAAAAAAATGATAGAAGAGCATCTTGAACTAGAGCTTGTTGCAATTGCAACATCAAGTGGACTTCATGCAGAAATTGCACTTTACTGTATTGACCATGGAATTAACGTAATTATCGAAAAACCAATGGCAATGAGTATGGCAGATGCAGAGGAGATTATCCGCCGCAGCGAAGCTAAAGGTGTAAAAGTGTGTGCCTGCCATCAGAATCGTTTTAATGTTGCTGTACAGAAAACTCGTAAAGCGCTTGAAGCAGGTCGTTTTGGAAAACTTTCTCACGGTTCAATTCATGTTCGCTGGAATCGTAATAAAGATTACTACACTCAGGCACCATGGCGTGGTACCTGGGCAGAAGATGGCGGATGTCTTATGAATCAGTGTATTCATGGAATTGACCTTTTAAGATGGATTATGGGTAATGAGGTTGATACTGTTTACGGAGTTACACGTCAGCAGCAGCATCACTATCTTGAAGCAGAAGATGTTGGTATGGCAGTTGTAACTTTTAAAAACGGAGCTGTAGCAACAATTGAAGGTACAACTAATGTTTATCCAAAAAATCTTGAAGAAACACTTTTCTTGTTTGGTGAGAATGGAACTGTAAAACTTGGTGGAAAATCTACAAATAATATTGATGTATGGGATTTTGCAGATGAAACAGAAGCTGACCAGGCAAATAAAGGTCTTGAAGAAGCAACAAGTAATGTTTACGGTAACGGCCACACGAGTCTTTATGCAGATATGATTGATGCAATTAAAAATAACCGAAAACCTTATGTAGATGCAGTTGCTGGACGAAACGCATTGGAAATGATTCTTTCTATATATAAGAGTATGAAAACTGGCGTACCAGTTAAGTTACCTTTGACTGACTTTGCTAGTGTTGATATGAAAGGTACCTTCTAATTTTTTTTTCTTATAGGTGCACGCAATATGGAAAAAAATAGAAAAAGGATATTAATTGGATCATGTGGAGGATTAACTGGGGTTTATTTGGAGAAGCAGTTACATAGGTTTCCAGAAATTGAAATTTGTGGATTTGATGCAAATCAGGACTCTATAGGCAAGTTTTTTTGTGATTCTTTCTTTGTTGTTCCGTTAGTTAGTTCTGATTGTTTTATCTCTGATTTAATTGATTTATTAAATAGGGAGAAAATAGATTTTTATGTTCCAACTCATTCAAAAGAAATAATTAAAATATCGGAGAATGAACAGTTAATTAGAAATCGAACAAATACTCGGTTTATAGTAACTCCTTATGAGACTTATTTAGCTTTAGATGATAAATTTTTTGCAAACAAGAATTTGCAAAAAATAGAAATTCCAGTTCCTCATATATATGACAGCAATGAAAAACCATCAAAGTTTCCATTGCTAAAGAAACCAAAGATTGGAAGTGGGAGTAATGGTTTATATAAAATAAATAATATTGAAGAGTTTAATGCAGCGTGTTGTGATGAAAAATCGTTTGTTATGGATTATTTGAGTGGAACTGAATATACAGTAGATTGTCTTTTTGATGAAAATGGTAATTTATTAGGATATAATCAAAGACGACGAGATAAGTGTATAGGTGGTGCTGTCTCTATTTCTTCAAATGATAATTCATTTAATATTTTGCCATTTTTAAAAAAAATTTTTGAAAAGTGGGTAATAAAAGGTTGTGTTAATTTTCAATATATATTAGTTAATGGTATTCCGTATTTTATAGATTGTAATTTACGTTATGCATCTGGCGGTCTTCCTTTATCTGTAGAGTCGGGGGTGGATGTTCCATATGCATTAAAAAAAATGTGTTTTAATGAATCTTTTTGTATGGATGAATTTAAATCAGATTTTGCTAATAGAACTATGTATCGGTATTTTGAGGAAAAGTTTGTTTAAAAGTGGATTATTTTTTTGATTTTGATGGAACTGTTGTTGATCTTTGGGAGCGTTTTTATCATGTATTTTGTGATTTAAATGGTCTTCAAAATTTATCATTAGAGGATTATAAAAGAATAAAGCGTGAGTATGAAAAAGATGACTTAGTTGCAAAAAAATTAGGTATACATATTTCGGAACAGTATTTTAATAAAAAGAGAGATGCGCTTGAACAAGAATATTATCTTTTTTTTGATAAACCATTAGTAAATGTGAAGCTTTTTAATTCTTTTATAAAAATGAATAATTCATATTTGATTACAAAAAGAAATTGTGTAGATAATTTGTATAGAGAGATAAAAAGATTAGGTTTTGAAGTTGAGTTAGATAAAATTATTGTTTTAGAAAGTAATAATATCTCAAAAAATGAATGGTTTGAAAAAAAATATTATGGGGAAAAAGCTATTTTAGTAGGTGATGGTAAAGAAGAGTACAATACAAGATTTAATGGCAAAGTTGATTTATATATGGTAAACACAGGGTTATTAAATTTGGATACAATAGTGGATTGTAGTTGTTTTAAGAAAATAGAAAAATTAGATCATTTTATTATTGAAAGGATGTAGATTATGGAATTCAGAGACTTAAAGAAACAGTATCAGATTCTTAAAAAAAATATAGATGTGAAGATTCTGGATGTTTGTGCTTCTACCCATTATATTAGTGGCCCAGAAGTAAAAGAATTGGAAGCTCAGTTAGCTGAATACATTGGTGTAAAACATTGTATTACCTGTGCTAATGGAACCGATGCATTAATTCTGGCATTAAAAGTTTGGGGTATTACAAAACAGGATGCAGTTTTTGTTCCAGACTTTACATTTTTTGCAAGTGCTGAATGTCCTGCAGCAGAAAATGCTACTTGTGTTTTTGTAGATATTGACTCTCGAACTTTTAATATGGATCCAGTTTCTTTGGAAAAGAATATTGAAAATGTTTTAAAAGAAGGTGTTTATACTCCTAAAGTTGTTGTAGCTGTTGATTTATTCGGTCAGCCTGCAGATTTTCCAGAAATCAGAAAGATTTGTGATAAATATAATTTATTGCTACTTGAAGATGGTGCCCAAGGTTTTGGCGGTTCAATAAACGGTAAAATGGCATGTTCTTTTGGAGATATTTCTACAACAAGTTTCTTCCCTGCAAAGCCTCTAGGTTGTTATGGAGATGGTGGAGCTGTTTTTACAAATAATGATGATTGGGCTGCTTTATTAAGAAGTTATGCAGTTCATGGAAAGTCTGGAAATGATAAATATAATAATATTCGCCTGGGGTTGAATAGTCGCCTTGATACAGTTCAGGCTGCTATATTGCAGGTAAAACTTAAAGCATTTAAGGATTATGAACTCAAAGATGTAAACAAAGTTGCTGATACATATTCAGAGGAATTTAAAAATGCTGGATTGGACAAAATTCTAGAATTACCATATGTGAAAGATGGATTTGTAAGTAGCTGGGCGCAGTATACATTAAAGTTGCCAGACTCTATTAACAGGGGAGAATTACAGAAAAAATTAAAAGATGCTGGGATTCCAACTATGGTATATTATCCAAAGTGTATGCATGAACAAGGTGCTTTTGAAGGAACTTACAGTGAAAAGGCTGAATGTCCTGTTGCAGTTTCTTCTTGTAAACAGGTTATGAGTTTGCCGATACATCCCTATATGGAGTTTAAGGATATTACTTTTGTTGTTGAGATTATAAAAAAGGAAATTAATAAATAAATATTTAGAGGGTAAGAAAATGGATTTTAATAATATTTATAATGGATTAATTAGTGGAAAAGAAAAATTAGCATTGGTAGGTCTTGGATATGTAGGTATGCCAATTGCAGTAGAATTCGCAAAACATATTTCTGTTATCGGATTCGATATCAATGAAAAGCGTGTAAATGAATATAAAAATGGAATTGATGCTACTAACGAAGTTGGTGAAGCAATTAAGAATACTACTGTAGAATTTACTTATGATCCTAAACAATTGGGTGAAGCCCGCTTTATTATTGTTGCAGTTCCAACACCTGTAAATGATGATACAACTCCAGATTTGAGACCTGTAGAAGGTGCAAGCCGAACTGTTGGTCAGAATATTAAACCAGGAACAATCGTTTGTTTTGAGTCTACAGTATACCCAGGGGTTACAGAAGATGTTTGTGTCCCAATCATCGAAAAAGAATCTGGATTGAAATGTGGCGTAGATTGGAAAATTGCCTACTCTCCTGAGCGTATAAATCCGGGTGATAGAGTTCATACATTACCAAATATCAAAAAGATTGTTTCTGGTATGGATGAAGAAACATGTCGTGAGGTTAAAAAGGTTTACGAAATTGTAATTAAGGCAGGTACTTTCCCTGTATCAACAATCAAAACCGCAGAAGCTGTTAAGGTCGTTGAAAACAGTCAGCGTGATATTAACATTGCCTTTGTAAATGAAATTGCAATGATTTGTGATAAGATGGGCATTGATACCGACGAAGTAATTGCCGGAATGAATACAAAATGGAATGCACTTGGTTTCAAGCCAGGTCTTGTTGGTGGTCACTGTATCGGTGTAGACCCTTATTATCTTACAAATGCTGCAGAAAAGCTTGGTTACCACAGTCAGATTATATTAAATGGTCGTAAAGTAAATGACAGCATGGGTGCCTTTGTTGCCGATGCTGCAATTAAACAGATGATTGAAGCAGGAATGGCTCCTAAAAAAGCAAAGGTTGTAATTCTTGGAATTACATTCAAAGAGAACTGCCCTGATACACGTAACAGTAAGGTTGTAGATATTATTAACCGTCTCAAGGAATATGAAATTAATCCTATTGTAACAGATGCCTGGGCTGATGCTGCAGTTGCTAAACACGAATATGGTGTAGATTTGGTTGTTTTTGATAAACTTCCAAAAGCAGACTGTGTAATTGTTGCTGTTGGACATAACGAGTTCCGTTCTATGAGTACAATGCAGCTTAAAGGTTTGTTTAAGGATAATCTTACAGATAACGAAAAAGTTCTTATTGATGTTAAGAGTTTGTATCGTAAGGATGAACTTGATGCATCTGGTATGAAATATTGGAGACTTTAGAGAACAGACTTTGATAGAAGAGGAGGAATAGTAATGCCAGGATTTATAGCAGAAATAGCAAAAGACAAACTTTTAGGAAACTTTGGTTCTTCTAGAATGGCGGGCCGCGTTACAGGTAAAATGTCTGATAACAAGCGGTATTCTGTAGAGCGATATACCATTAATAAATTCTTAAACGATAAGGCATTTTATGAAGATAAGGAATATTTAGTTGTAACCGAAGGCGTTATTCTCAATAGTCTTTTTTTACAAAAACAATACCTTGGTACCGAAGATAGTTCTTCTGATAAAATGGCATTAACAGCCATAAATATGTACCAGAAAAATGGCGAAACTTTTTTTGAAGATTTCAGAGGAAGTTTTTCAGGTGCATTTTATGACAAAAAAAATGATATATGGCTTATATATACCAATCATGTTGGCGATAAACAGCTTTTTTATACAAAAACTCCATATGGTTATGCTTTTGCATCTGAAGTAACATGGCTTACTGATTATCTAAAAAACAATGGCTTTGAATATACACTTGATGAAACTGGAGTATATTGTCTTTTAACTTATGCATTTATGCTTGAAGACCATACATTATTTAATGAAATAAAAAAGGTTAATGCTGGACAGTACGCAAGAATTCAAAATGGTTCATTTGAGATAAAGGAATATTACAAATTAGATAATACACCGAACGAAACTGAAACTGAAGATGAGATAATTGAAAATATCGATAGACTTTTTAGAAATGCAATAAGACTTGAATATGAAAAAGACAAAGAATATGGTTATAAACACTTTGCAAGTTTGAGTGGAGGTCTTGATTCTCGTATGAATGTTTGGGTTGGTCATGATATGGGGTATACAGACCAGCTTAACTGGACTATGAGCCAATGTGATTATCTAGATGAAAAAATTGCAAAAGATATTGCACGTGATTTGAAACATGAATGGATATTCAAAAGTCTTGATAATGGAAACTATTTGTGCGGTATAGTTGATGAGTTAATTGATGAGCAGTTTGGTACTGTTTTCTTTGCAGGCTCTGCACATTCAAGAAGTTTTATGCAAATGTTTAATTCAGATGAATATGGGCTTGAACACACAGGGCAAGTAGGGGATGCTGTTTTAGGGTCTTTCCTTTCAAAAAATCTAGAAAACATAAATTTTACAGGGCAAGGAGCTTATTCAAAAACTTTGATAGATAAAGTTTCAAATATTGAATTAAAATACAACTATACGAATGCAGAGATATTCATGTTTTACAACCGAGCATTTACAGGAGCATTGCAAGGTAATATGGTAACTCAGGAATATACAGAAGTTGCTTCTCCCTTCCTTGATATTGATTTTATGAATTATTGTCTTCATATTCCAGCTAAGTATAGAATAGGTGAACAGATTTATATGAAATGGATAATAAAAAAATATCCAAAAGCTGCAAAATATAAATGGGAAAGAATCAACGCAAAAATTACAGATTATGTTGATATTTTAGGGCATCATCTTATCCTAAAACGAATCCCAAGAATGATTATAAACAAATATTTTCCATCAATTCAAATTAATAGACTTTGTAAAAAAGATGGTAGTATGAATCCTACTGATTATTGGTATGTAACAAATCCGAGATTAAAATCTTATATGGATAACTACTATAATTCAAACATCACTAACATTCATAGTAAATATAAATTTTTAAAACCAGATTTGGAAAAACTTTATTCAGGTTCTGTAACAGATAAATTTCTAACATTAACGGCTTTAGGAGCCTTAAAAAAATATTTCTAGTGAATTTAAATGAAAAAACATCTTATAACATTTTTAATCAAGAATGGATTTTTACATATCTTTTCTGCAAGTGTAATAAACAAAATAATTCAGTTTTGTTCCGGTGTAATCTTAATTCGTTTTTTTTCTAAAGAACAGTATGGACAATATACATATGCTGGTAATATTTTAAGCTTCTTTCTCTTAGTAGAAGGTTTAGGAGTTTGTTCTGGACTTTTACAATATGCAAGTGAAAATAGAAGTGGAGAACAAAAACTTGGAGTAGTGAAATTAAGCCTAAGATATGGTTTATTGTTTGATGCTTTTCTAGGTTCCGCTATTTTTATTTTTTCTTTGATTTTTATACTTCCCATTGCAGGTTCTGTTGAAATACTACGCTGGATGTTTTTAATTCCTCTTTTTACACTGTTTTTTAATATAGTTGAAACATATTTACGTGCAACTTTAAGAAATATTCAATACTCAGTTTTATCAGTGATAAATACTGCTTTATTTTTAGTTTGTGCAGTAATTGGTGTTATCTGGTATGGCGTTTGGGGTGTTATAATTGGAAGATATGTCGCTTATATAATATCAGATATTATTGCTTTTCTTGTAATGAAAAAGGATTTTCTGGCATTAAAATATATTGAATTACCAGAAATTACTTTTCGACGAGAATTTTTAAAGTATTCAATTATTTGTATGCGTACAAATTCGATAAGTGGATTGCTTTATTTGATTGATACATTTTTAGTTGGATTCATTATAAAAGAAAGCACAGTTGTCGCTGCATATAAAACAGCAACATATATTCCTTTCGCATTGAATTTTATTCCATTATCTGTTATGACTTTTGCATATCCTCATTTTGCAAAGATAAATAAAGATAAAGTAAAATTTAAGAAATTCTTTACAATGCTTTTGCGGTATATGGTCATTCTAAATGCATCTATAAGTTTTGGCTTATTCATTTTTGCTCCTTTTATAATACAGTTAGTTTTTGGTTCGGCTTATTCAGATTCAGTTGTTCCTTTTCGGGTATTATCAATTGGATATTTTTTTGCTGGTACTTTCAGAATTCCAGCAGGTAATTTACTTGGGGCAATTAAGAAAGTAAAAGTAAGTTTATATGAAGCTTTAATATGTGGGCTATTGAATATTATTCTTGATGTTCTGTTTATTTTATGGTGGGGAGCAACAGGAGCAGCCATCAGTACAAGTTGTATTTATGTTGTATCAGGAATAATTGTTAATGGATATATGTGCTATTACTTAAACAAAAATGAAAATGAAGTTATTATATGAGAAATAAAATATTTTTGATAGGAAACTTAAAATCTTCCTATATGACACAATACATTGAAAACGTTCTTGAACCTCTTGGATTTGACATTTATATGCAAGTATCTGATGAAATTAAAGAATTGAGAAATTCCTTTATATCAGAACATAGAATTAATTTAATAAAAAATTATGATATAAAAGATTCAAAAATATTTAGAATACATTTTTTAGGATGGAGACTTCGTACAATCCTAAATAGTGTAGAAGTAAGAAAAATTCAAAATATAAATTTTATTCATGTACAGTTTGTAGAAAAAATAGATTTGCTTAAAGTGCATTTTTCTAAATTTAGAGATACAAAATGTTATGCATCTTTTTGGGGATCTGACTTGTTGCGAATGTCAAAAAAATACCTTAAACAAGAAGAAAAATATTTAAGAAATTATAATTTGATTTCAGCAGATGGCTATACTTTGCAGAATGCATATAATAAAATCTTTCCGAAATTAAATGTTAGATTTGAAATGGTTCCATATGGGGTGTCTTTATTTCCTTTCATTGATAAATATATAGATGATGTAAATGCATGCAAGAGTTTTTTTTGTTTCCCATTAAATAAAAAGATTATTGCAATTGGTTATAATGCAATTAAACAACAACAACATGATAAAGTATTAGCAGAATTGGATAAAATCGAGAATAAAACAGAATATTTCCTTGTTTTCCAGATGACTTATGGTATTTCAGATGGAAACTATGTTCCAAATTTATTAAATCAAATAGAAAAATCGGGATTCGAATATAAGGTGTTCCAAGAACGTCTTTCAATGGATGACTTAGCAAAACTTCGTATTGCAACTGATATTTTCATTAATGCTCAAACAACAGATGCTTTTGCAAATAGTTTTATTGAAAATATATATACAAAAAGTCAAATTATAAATGCAAAATGGTTGCATTATCCAGAACTTGATATGTTTCCTTTATATGTAAATGAGTTTTCAGATTTTAATGAAATACCATCTTTGCTAGAGAAAAGAATTGATGACGAAAAACTTGAATGGAACAAAAAATGTATAGAAAACCGAACTTGGGAAAACTGCCGAAAACAATGGGCAAAAGCCTATGGTGTTGAATATAAGGAATAAAAAAAATGATAAATCTAGAGTTATTTATTTCGAAATACGTTACAGAGCGAGATTCTAGTCTTTTTGCAAAAGACATTCAGAACAATTCTGCAGCACTGACAAAAGCAATCAAAGATAAGTCTATGCTTGTAATTGGTGGTGCTGGTAGTATCGGTAGCTCGTTTATAAAAGCCTGTTTGCAGTTCCAGCCAAAAGCACTTGTTGTTGTTGATGTTAACGAAAACGGACTTGCAGAACTTACCCGAGACCTTCGTAGTACAAAAGGTATGTATGTACCGGAAGATTACGTACCATATCCTATAAACTACGCTCAGCCTGTCTTTGAAAAGATGTTTAGAGCTCGAGGTGGCTTTGATATCGTTGCAAACTTTTCTGCACATAAGCATGTTCGTAGTGAAAAAGATATTTATTCAGTTGAAGCTCTCCTTCAGAATAACGTTTTGAATGCAAAAAAACTTCTTGATTTGCTTGCAGAATTTCCGCCGGAAGAATATTTCTGTGTTTCTACAGATAAGGCTGCTAATCCTGTAAATATAATGGGAGCAAGTAAGAGAATTATGGAAGATGTAATCTTTTCTTATTCTGATAAGTTCCCTGTAAAAACTGCTCGTTTTGCAAATGTTGCATTTTCAAATGGTTCGTTACCGGCTGGTTTTATTGATCGTATGTCTAAACTTCAGCCAATTTCCGCTCCAAGTGATGTAAAACGTTATTTTGTAAGCCCTCAGGAAAGTGGTCAGATTTGTATGCTGGCTTGTATGCTTGGTAAGAACCGCGAGATTTACTTTCCTAAACTAGAAGAAAAGAAAATGAAAACTTTTTCTTCCATTGCTACAGATTTCTTACATGAAAATGGATATGAAGTTTTAGAATGTAATTCTGACCAGGAAGCAATAGATAAAGCAGAAGATTTGAAGAAAGGTTCGAAGAAATATCCAGTTCATTATTCTGGTTCTGATACAACTGGCGAAAAAGCTTATGAAGAATTCTTTACAGATACAGAGCAGACAGATATGAATCAGTTTGAATCTTTGGGTGTTGTAACAAACAGAATTGCTCGTCCAATAAATGAAATTCAGGATTTATTTACAAAACTTGAGAATGCTTTTGCAAAGCCAAATACAACTAAGGCAGAGATAGTAACAATTTTGAAGGATTTTTTACCTAACTTTGAACATGAGGAAAAAGGTAAGTCGCTTGATAGTAAGATGTAGAGGTATTTTTTTTATGTATGTTATAAAACAGCCAGAAATAGGCGGGTATTGGTCTTTGGTTTGTTGTTCCAATGATTTGGAAAAAATAAAACAAGAAAATAAAACTATTAATGGTGAAATTGATTATAGAGATATTGATTTTGACTTAATTTCAGGTCAACAAATTTATACTGCTGAATCATATATACGGGAAAATGATATAGGCTGTGATTGCGGACTTTACTTTAAGACTTTAATAGAGGTTCAGAGATTTGTAAATTCTCAGAATAAAAAGAATAATATTCTTTATCTCGAAAGACCCCTTAGAGTATTGTAGTTGGAGCTAAAGGAAATTAATAAAATGATAATGAAAGACGTAATACAATTTATCAAATCACTTTACCCAGAATATGGAGATCATGTTCCATTGCATGCTCCTGTTTTTTTAGGAAATGAAAAAAAATACTTAAACGACTGTATCGATACAACCTTTGTTTCGAGTGTTGGTCAATATGTAGACCATATGGAGCAGATGGTTGCTGAATATACAGGTGCAGCTCGTGCAGTTGTATGTGTAAACGGAACAAATGCTCTTTATATGAGCCTTCTTCTTTCTAGGGTAGAGCAAGGTGATGAAGTTATTACACAGCCGCTTACATTTATTGCAACCGCTAATGCAATTAGTTACTTAAACGCTGTTCCAGTTTTCTGTGATGTTGATGAAGACACAATGGGACTTTCACCAGTTGCTGTTCGCAAATGGCTTGAAGAAAATGCTGAAGTTAAGAATGGTGCCTGTTATAACAAATCAACAAGCCGAAAAATTAGTGCAGTTGTTCCTATGCACACATTCGGTCATCCTGTTCATCTGGATGAATTTGTTAAACTTTGCGAAGAATGGAAGCTTGCTCTCGTCGAAGATGCTGCTGAAAGTATTGGTAGTTTTTATAAAGGAAATCATACCGGACTTTTTGGCAAAGTTGCAGCTCTTAGTTTTAATGGAAATAAAACAGTTACAACAGGTGGCGGTGGTATGCTCCTTTTTACAGATAAGGAACTTGGTGAAAAGGCAAAGCACCTTACAACTCAGGCGAAAATTCCTCATCGCTGGGAATTCAAACATGACGCAATTGGTTATAACTATCGTATGCCTAATATTAATGCCGCTCTTGGTTGTGCTCAGATGGAAAATATAAAAAAGATATTGGAAAACAAGCGCAAAACTGCAATGGCATATAAAGAGTACTTTGCTGGTAGTGATATCAAATTCTTTGATGAGCCAAAAGAATGTAAATCAAATTTCTGGTTAAACGCGGTTCTTCTTCCAAACAAGGAAGCTCAGATAAAATTCCTTGAAGATACAAATGATGCCGGAGTCCAGACTCGTCCTATCTGGGAATTGATGAACAGGCTTGAAATGTTTAAGTCCTGCCAGCATGGTGATTTATCTATTGCAGAAATGTTTGCTGATAGAGTTGTGAATATTCCTAGTGGATATAGAAAATCTATACGGGGGGGGTACACAAGTATAGTATAATTCACTTGAATTACCGTCTCTCGGAAT
>SAMEA3663296__coassemble_41_pt1 | contig 111186 bp, 106 predicted proteins | sample SAMEA3663296__metabat2_low_PE_018 | metagenome-assembled genome bin SAMEA3663296 (sample SAMEA3663296) | pig gut metagenome | biome: pig gut; feature: pig-associated habitat; material: faeces | place: China | collected 2013
CATAATTCATAATTCATAATTCATAATTCATAATTCATAATTCATAATTCATAATCCCACTTGAATATTTGGTCTTTATTCTTTATTATGTTTAAACTAATTTTTAAATAATTAATTTGGAGATAAAAATGGGTGTTGTAAAGACAGTTTTGCTCGTAGCATTTGTAATCGTATGTATTCTTGCTATCCTTCTTGTACTTGTTCAGAATGATGAAGGAAACGGTATGGGTTCTGCATTTGGAGGCGGAAACAGCGCAGCATTCGGTGCTCATTCTGGTAGTGTTGTTAAGAAGACAACCGGCGTACTTGTAGTTCTTTTCTTTGTAATCACAATTGGTCTTGGGCTTGTAAACAAGGCATCTGATAAGGAAGATCTTTCTTCAACAGCTGCTGCAGTTCAGGGTGAAACTAAGTCTGTAGAAACAGAATCTGGCAACTGGCTTGAAAACGAACTTTCTGGTTCAACAGCTACAGTAGAACAGTCTGCAGAATAAAAAAAAATAATCGGGTTTGATATATGAATTTTAACAAGATTTTTTCTCCGAAGAGTGTTATACTTGACTTACAGAGCGAAGAAAAGGATAAGCTTTTTGAGGAACTTGTTCAGGCAATTCATGCTGCAAATCCGGACCTTGATTGTGAAGAAGTGCTTGCTTCTGTCCGAGAAAGGGAAAGTAAGATGACAACCGGCATCATGCACTCCATCGGAGTTCCGCACGGCAACAGCAAGTCTGTAAAAGGCTGTGTGGGTGCAGTTGGCATCAGCAGAAAAGGGATTGATTATGAGTCCCTTGACGGACAACCTGTACATTATGTATTCATGCTGATTTGCGGTCAGGGTGAAGACGAATTGCATTTGGAAGTATTGAAGGAACTTGCCGTGCTTTTGCAGGACAAAAAGTTCATTGAAGATCTGGATAATGCAAAGGAACCTCAGAAAGTTTGCGATCTGCTGTGTAGTTCTGAATAACATCAGGTAAAGGACATGTGTATATGGCTGCAGAAGAAGTAGATGTAATCAAACATCTTATTGAGGTTGAACGTGAGGCTTCGGAAATTGTTCTAGAAGCCCAGAAGAAGGCCGACACTCTTGTTAATTCTGCCAAATCTCAGGCAGACGAAGAATTCCGTAAATCCTATTCAAAACTGGTAGAAGAATTTGATTCTCAGGAAAACACTGCCAGGGAAATAATCAGTTCACAGCACAATTCAGAAATCCAGAACTACAGGGAATCTCTGAATGATCTTCAGAAAGATGTTTCTGGTTTCAATTCTGCGTTAGATTCAATTTTGTTTGCATAGGGCAGGTAGGCTATGGCTATGATGGATAAATCTGCCGCAGATTCTTATGTCTATGCAAAGGCAAGCGGAATGCTTGCAAAATCCTATGTAGGTGACAGAGCAAGGGAATTGTTTTCCTTTAATTCCCTTCAAGAATTGTGGTCATTTCTTTTTAAGGCAGAAGTTCCCGTTGTTCCTGAGGCATTGCTTGCCCGCGCCCTTGAAAAAGAGGCTTTTGATACTTTTGTTTTTCAGTACAGAAAGCTCATTGAATGCTATTCTGAACCAAACCCGGTTCTGACAGCCTTGCTTCACGGTTATGACTATGAAAACATCAAGGATATTGGCGCTGCCATTTCCCTTAAGGAAAGCAAGTTGCCTGAAATTAACCGCATAAATCCATTCAACCTCATAAACTATGACAAATGGCCTGACCTTAAGGCTATGACTGCGGAAACTCCTTTGGAATGGTACTCTTCAGCCGTAGACATTAAGGATCAGCATCTCATTAATCATAAGATTGACTGTCAGAACGTTATCGAGATGATAAAAGCGCTGGATAAAGTTGAACTTTCCTGCAGAAAAGACGTAAAAAAACTTGTTTCAGAAAAACTCATAATTGAAAATATTGTTTGGGCACTTCGCCTGAGATTGTATTATAATATGAGTTCAGAGGAAATAATTCCTTTGCTCGCGTATTCGACTTCAGAAAAGGATTTGAAGGACTATCTTGTTCAGGATGCTTTGAAAGTACTGGATCTTCCACTTGACGATCATGACAGCTGGAAGAAATGGAAATACAGCCGGCTCCTCAATCCCCATGATGAAGGTTCTCCATGGACTGTTGATCCGGGGTGGATTGCCACTGCTTTCAAGACGGTCTATGTGGGCAAGGCAAGAAGAATGTTCCATCAGTATCCTTTTACCTGCTGTCCTATAGTTTGCTGGTTCATAATAAAGCAGGATGAACTGGATAACATAAGGACTGCTTCTGAAAGCCTCAGGCTGAATATTGATTCAAGCCAGGCAATGCGAACCGTTGGAATTATGGAGGTGAACAATGGCTAGAACTACTGCAATGCGTTTAATTGAGCTCATGATTTTCCGCCAGGACATCCATAGGGTTTTAAAATACCTTGGTGAAATGGGGGACTTCCAGTTTCAGCAGGATTTCAGCGTTTCATCCGATACAAAGGCAGCCAATCCAAACCAGGAAATTTTTGATGGACTTCAGCAGGCAAGAACAAACCTTGGTCTTGAAGACCTTGACGGATTAAAAGGAACACTTTGTCTTCCTGCAGAAGGGGATAAAATCATGTCAGAAAAACTCATTTCTGCAGTTGCAAAACTTCATGAAGAGGAAATGTCTGCGGCTGACGAAGAAAAGCGTGCCTCCGAAGAATACAGGGAAGCACAGGCTTTCTCAAACCTTCAGGTTCCCTATTCAGACCTTGAATCCCTTTCTTTCCTTACCTTCAGGATCGGAAAGATTGAGCCGGGAAAGTTTGATGAACTCAAGGAAAAGGCAGGTGCAGCTGCGACTGTTGTTCCTCTTGGGGATGACAAAACAAGAGTTCTTGCAACATGTTCAAAAAAATCCCGCTCCGAACTTGACGGTGTTCTCAAGGAATGCGGTTTCGTAGAAATAGAAGTTCCAAAGGAATTCAAGGGAATCCCTGAGAATGTTCTTGGAACACTCAAGGATAATTCTGACAAAGCGAAGGCTGCCCTTGAAGAGATTCAGTCGGAAAGAAAGAATTTCGCAGAAACTCATAAAGATGAACTTTACAGATTGCTCCAGTGCTATTGCGTTGGAAAGCAGATTACTGAAGTAGAAAACAATCTTGAATCTACCGAATACATCTACAGGCTTACTGGTTGGATTCCGGCCTATGAGGCAAAGGAAGTTTCAAAGAAAATTGACGAGCTTACTTCCAGCCGTTCTGTCGTAAGGGAATACCTTCCTTCAGAAGTTCCAAGTGTTTTGGCTGGCGAAGAAAAGGTTCCTGTTCAGGTAAAGCACGGTGGCCTCATCAAGAATTTTGAACGAATGATTTTCAGCTACGGTTCGCCTTTGTACGGAACCATCGATCCAACACCTTTCGTTGCTGTTTTCTTCACGATTCTTTTTGGAATCATGTTCGGTGATGCAGGTCAGGGACTTTGTTTCCTTGCCATCGGTATTCTTGGTTGCCTTAAGAAAATCAAGATTTCAGGATGGGAAAAGTTCGGTCCGGTTCTATGCTGTATCGGTGTAAGTTCTACGATAATGGGACTTCTTACAGGTGAATTCTTTGCAAACGAAACAATCCTTGAACCTTTTGCCATCTGGGTAACAGGTCTCTTTGGACATCCTCACGCCCCTATACTCCACATGATGCCTTCAAGTGATCCTCATTCCATTACAAGGATGTTCACCTTCTTTGGCTTTACCATCGGTGTAGGTTTCCTCATCAACACTTGCGGTCTTTTGATCAACATTTCAAATCAGATTTTCCTCAAGCGCTGGGGAAGGGTATTCTTTGGAAAAACTGGAATTTCAGGTGCAGTTTTCTTCTGGTATGTGGTTGCCTTTGCCCTCCGCATTGCCTTCTTCGGACATGCTCCACAGGTCTATGATTTCGTAATCATTTTCGGAACCCTTTTGATTTCCGCCTTTGCTGAACCTCTTGAACGCCTTATTGAAAAGGAAAGTCCGGTCCTTGAAAACGGTCTTCTTTCTGCAATCATCGGCGCCGTAGTTGAAATAATTGAAATCATATCTTCATACCTTTCGAATACCGTCAGCTTTGTCCGTGTAGGTGCTTTTGCCCTGGCTCATGCCGTTCTCGGCTACATCATTAATTCTCTGGTGGAGATTACTCCGGGACCAGGGGGAATTGCAGTAGCAATTGTTGGCAATGCTATCGTTGTTGTCCTTGAAGGTATGATCGTAGCAATCCAGGTAGTCCGCCTCCAGTACTATGAGTTCTTCTCAAAGTTCTTTGACGAAACGGGCCGTGAATTCAAGCCATTCAGATTTGAATATAGATAAACTAACATGTAGGAGTTTTTTATGAAGAAATTTATCACTGTTTTGACAACATTGATGGTAATGGGTGCTGCATGTCTTTTCGCAGAAGATGCAGAAAAAGCACAGGCTGCCGCTGCAGGTGCTGGCAGTGCAATCAAGTACATTGCCGCTGCTATCGCTGTAGGTATTGCATGTATCAGTGGTGGTGCTGCTGTAGGTAAAATTGGTAGTGCAGCTATGGGTGCCATGGCAGAAAACGCAGAACTTTCAGGAAAGGCTCTTCCTTTCGTAGGTCTTGCAGAAGGTATCTGTCTCTGGGGCTTCCTTGTTGCTCTCTTCATCATCATCATGTAATTGAAGGATGAATTATTTTGTAATTGGCGAACGGGAAATTGTCCTTGGATTTAACCTTGCGGGAGTTCAGGGAAAGCCTGTGAGCAACCGACAGGAAGCATTGGATGCCTTTAACCTTCATACAGGTCAGGTTAACGATATGCGTGCTTCCGTCGAATCGGAAAGACCAAAAGTTCTCATTGTAACAGAAGATGTTGCCGACATGCTCGCTGAAGAAATTCAGGTATGGCAGATGAAAGGAAAATCTCCTTTGATAGTAGAGATTCCTGGATTAAACGGTCACATTCCAGGTAGAAAGACACTTACAGATTCCATAAGGGAAGCTGTAGGAATTAATGTCTAGCTTTTTGTTTTTATATTTTTATTCAGGTTGTAATAAATGGAAGAATTACGCTCTACAGATGTTCTTGACAGGGAAATCCGTGCTGACAGCGAAAAGAAGGCATCTGAAATCCTTTCAAGAGCAGAAGAAAATGCAAAGTCAATTCTCAGTGAAGTTCAGGAAAGAATTCTGAAGGCTAAGGAAGAAGTTGACGCCGCCTCAAAGAAACGTCTCGGAGTTCTTGAAAAGAATCTCAATGCTTCCCTTCCATTGGAAAAGCAGCGTTATCTGGTTTCATTCATCAATGATTCCATTGTCGACGCAATGAAAAATCATATTGAAAATCTTGATTCCTCAAAAAAGGAACAGCTAATAGAAAATCTTGCTAAGAAGGCTAAGGCTGTTACGGGGGATGCAAAGGTTACGGCCATTGCAACCGGTAACATGACAAAGGCCAGTGCAGAAAAAATCCTCAAGAATGTATATGGTACATCTTGTCTTAAGGTTGAAGCAAACCACAAGCACGATGATGATCTTCTTGCATATGGAATCATTCTTTCTACAGAAGACAGAAAGATTACATGCCGTCTTACCCTTGAAGAAAAAACAAATGAAATACTCAGTCAGAAAAGGGAACAGCTTGCCCTTGCACTTTTTGGCGGGAGGTTGCCTGAATGATCGAAGGTAAAATTACACGCATTTCCGGTCCTATCGTTTATGCAGAAGGCCTTGAAAAATGCGGTCTTTATGATGTTGTTGATGTAGGTGAAAAAAAACTCATTGGTGAAATCATCCGCCAGAATGAAGGTATGGCAACAATCCAGGTTTACGAAGATGTAAGCGGAATGCACATCGGTGAGTCTGTTGTTTCAAATGAACGCCCTCTTTCCGTAAGGCTTGGTCCAGGTCTTGTTGGCACCATCTATGATGGAATCCAGCGCCCTTTGAAGGAAATGTACGAAGACAAGGGGGCATTCCTTTTGCCAGGTCAGCGTACATCTCCAATTGACGAAAGCAAGAAATGGGACTTTGTTCCAACTGCCAGGGAAGGGGATTCAATTGCTCCTGGTTTTGTGCTTGGTACAGTTCAGGAAACTGGTTCCATCGTTCATAAGATTATGGTTCCTCCTGCAATCAAGGGAAAGACCCTTGCAACTTTCAAAGGTGCGGGTTCATACACAATCGATGAAGTTATAGGAACGACAGAATTCGGCGAAGAACTCAAGCTTTCCCATTACTGGCCATTGAGAAAACCTCGTCCTTTCCTTGAAAAGCTTGAGGTCAATCAGCCTCTTGTTACAGGACAGCGCGTCATCGATGTATTCTTCCCTCTTTCAAAGGGTGGTACTGCCGCAATTCCAGGAGGATTCGGTACCGGTAAGACAATGACTCAGCATGCCGTTGCAAAATGGTGTGATGCAGACCTCATCGTTTACATCGGTTGCGGTGAACGCGGAAACGAAATGACCGATGTTCTTACTGAATTCCCAACTTTGATTGACCCAAGGACTGGTCGTTCCCTCATGGAAAGAACAATCCTCATTGCAAATACTTCAAACATGCCTGTTGCTGCCCGTGAAGTTTCCCTTTATTCAGGAATTACTCTTGCAGAATATTACCGCGACATGGGCCTTCATGTTGCCATCATGGCAGACAGCACATCCCGCTGGGCAGAAGCTTTGCGTGAACTTTCCGGGCGTATGGAAGAAATGCCTGCGGAAGAAGGATATCCTGCATACCTTCCAACCCGCCTTGCTGAATTCTATGAACGTGCAGGTAGGGTAAATACACTTTGCGGCAAGGAAGGTTCCGTTACTGTTATCGGTGCAGTAAGTCCTGCCGGCGGTGACTTCTCTGAACCTGTTACTCAGCATACAAAGCGCTTCATCCGCTGTTTCTGGGCTTTGGAACGCGAACTTGCAAATGCACGCCATTATCCTGCCATCGGTTGGATTGATTCCTACTCTGAATATGCAGAAGAAATAAAGGAATGGTGGGATAAGTTTGACCCTCAGTGGGCAACTGTCCGCATAAAGGCTTTGGATCTTCTAAAAAAAGAACAGAGGCTTCAGCAGATTGTTCGCCTTATTGGTGCAGATGCTTTGCCTGATTCAGACCGACTTGTCCTCATCGTAAGTGAAATGATCAAGAACGGCTTCCTTCAGCAGAATGCCTTTGATGCCATCGATGCATATTCTGTTCCACAGAAGCAGCTTAAGATTCTTCTTCTTATAATGGATTTCTATGCCAAGGCTCTTGATGTTGTAAAGGCTGGTTGTCCTTTGCTCAAGGTTTCGGAACTTTCAGTAAGAAATGAAATTGTTCGTGCAAAGCTTACTGTTCCTAATGACAACATGGACATGCTTACAGTTATCGGTTCTCATCTTGAAGAACAGTTTGCAGAACTTGAGCGCATGTATCGTAAGGATACCTTAATTTAAAAGGATGGATTCTAATGAAAGGAATTGAATATTCAGGACTTGAGTCTGTTGACGGACCTATCGTTGTTGTAAAGCGCAGTGAAAATTCATCCTATGAAGAAGTTGTATATGTTCGCGATAAATTCGGTGAAAAACGCACGGGAAGAATCATCGACCTTAATGAAGAAACTGCCGTAGTTCAGATTTTCGGAACGACAACTGGACTTGACCTTGAAAGCACCACCGTTGAATTCCTTGAAGAACCAATGGAACTCCGCGTTGGCAAGGGACTCCTTGGACGCATTTTCAACGGTCTTGGAAAACCAATTGATGGATATCCAGAAATCATCAGTGATAAGAAGGTCAATGTTAACGGTTGTCCAATAAATCCTTATGCCCGCGTTTATCCAAGGGACTTCATTCAGACTGGGATTTCTTCCATCGACGGAATGAATACCCTCATCCGTGGACAGAAGCTTCCAATCTTCAGCGGCAACGGTCTTCCTCACAACAAGCTTGCGGCTCAGATTATCCGTCAGGCAAAACTTAAGGGAAGTGACGAAGACTTCGTTATGGTTTTTGCAGGCATGGGTATCAAATACGATGTTTCACAGTTCTTCAAGCATACCTTCGAAGAATCTGGTGTTCTTTCAAAGGTTGTAATGTTCCAGTCTTTGGCAGATGCTCCTTCCATTGAACGCATCATTACACCTCGCTGTGCCCTTACTGCAGCAGAATATCTTGCCTATGAATGCAACATGCATGTTCTTGTCGTAATGACAGACATGACAAACTATTGCGAAGCCCTCCGTGAAATTTCTACAACCCGCGGAGAAGTTCCAGGCCGCAAGGGTTATCCTGGATACCTTTATTCAAATCTTGCAGAACTTTACGAGCGTGCTGGAAAGGTTCAGGGGTCTACAGGTTCAATTACACAGATTCCGATTCTTTCCATGCCTAACGATGATATTTCTCATCCAATTCCTGACCTTACAGGTTATATTACTGAAGGTCAGATTGTTCTTGACCGTGAAATGAGCCAGAAGGGCATGTATCCTCCTGTTTCAGGTCTTCCATCCCTTTCCCGCCTTATGAAGGACGGTATTGGTGACGGCATGACTCGCGAAGACCATGCTCCGGTTTCAAGCCAGCTTTTTGCCGCCTACAGCAAGGTTAAGACAATCCGAAACCTGGCTTCCATCATCGGAGAAGAAGAACTCAGTCCTTTGGACCAGCTTTACCTTAAGTTTGGAAATGAACTTGAAGCAAAGTTCTTTACTCAGGGTGAATACGAAGACAGAAGCATCGAAGAAACCCTTGACCTAGGTTGGAAACTTCTTTCAATTCTTCCTCGCGAAGAACTCTACCGCATCAAGGATGAACTCATCGACAAGTATATGGTAAAGGGAGCAAATGGCTAAACTTAACATCGCGCCAACAAAATCAAATCTCCTCAACATAAAGGAACAGCTTGCGATTTCTACTGAAGGCTATGACCTTCTTGAACAGAAGCGCGAAATTCTTGTAATGGAACTTATGCGCATCGTTGAAAAGGTAAAGCTTCTTGAAGTGGAAATGGACAAGTGTGCAGCAAAGGCATATCCGGCCCTCAAGAACATGCTCCTTAAAGTTGGTGGAGACCGTGTTGAACGCATTGCCCATGGAGTTGAATACGACTACGAACTGACCAAGAAGCCTGTTACCATCGGTGGCATGAGCTTTACTACCATCGATGTAAACCTTCCTGAAAAACAGCTTTTTTCTTCTTTCAAGGGATCTTTTGCCGACAGCGATGAAGTAATGTCAGATTTCTTTGACTATCTTGTCCTCATCACCCGTATGGCAAGCATCAGGACTATTGCCTGGAGACTTGCCCTTGAAGTGAAGAAAACTCAGCGCCGTGTTAATGCCCTTGATAAAATGGTGATTCCTCAGGACAGGGAAACTGTAAAATACATTGAAAGCGTTCTTGAAGAAAGGGAAAGGGACAATATCTTCGTAATGAAGTCCCTGAAGAAAAAACAGGGGTCAAAATAAACCGATGCTGAATTCACTTTTCCAAAAAGTTCTTGTTGCCTACAACGGGTCAAAGTCTTCTCTCAATGCCGTGCTTTACGGAATCATGATGGCCAAAATCTATGGCTGCACCCTGAAGGTTGTTTATGTTGTTGACAGTGCTTCCATTAAACAGCTTTCCATTTCGAAATTACTTGTTGCCGATGAAGCTGAAGAGACTTTCAGGAGTCTGGAGGAAGACGGCTGTAAAAACCTTGGATATGTAAAGGAACTTGCAGCCCAGAAGAAAATTGAAGTGGAATCAGAAATTCTGCACGGAGCCGTATGGTCTGAAATCATTCATTCTGCGGATCTCTGGAAGGCGGACCTGATTCTTATCGGGGGCTCTGTTGGAGAAAAGCCTCTATATTCTGTCCATGAAACGGTTTCAAAGCAGGACAGCGAAATTATTGGCAGTGCCCATTGTTCGGTAATGGTTGTTAGGGATTCCTATATCAGCCATAAATTCCGCCTATTAAAATAAACTGTCTGTCAGGTTGAAAATCCCCCTATAACATGCTGTTTTAAATCTTTTTGTTTTTTTTACACGGTCCTTTTTTTTGTCAGTTTCTGTCTTATAATCAGTTTTATGAGAGTATTGTTTATCGACGATGATGTCAGATCTTCCCAGACTGTTTCTGAACTTCTAAAGAAGAACAGGTTTGGGGTGGACAAGTCTTTTTCAGGCGAAGAAGGGCTTAAATACGCATTGTCAGGGAATCACGATATTATTATCCTCGAAAATAAACTTCCCGACATGGATGGAATGTCTCTTGTTCAGAAAATAAGAAATGCAGGAATTGGCGTTCCTGTAATGTTCCTTTCGGAAAAAGTTGAAAGCAAGGATATTGTTGGCGGTCTTTATGCCGGTGCCGACGACTATCTTACAAAACCATATAATCCCGATGAATTCATCGCCCGCGTTTACGCCCTTACAAGAAGAAAGGGGGAAATTCGAAGCGAGAAGATGACTTTCGGCGATTTTGTCCTAAATAAGAGTTCCTGCGAGATTCAGAATGCTTCAGGTGAATCTGTAAAACTTTCCCTTAAGGAACTTTTGATTGCAACCCTTCTTTTTGAAAACCCAAGGCAGATTATCCGTAAGGAAGAAATCATTGATAAAATTTGGGGTGGGGACAGCGACGCAGAATACAACAATGTGGAAGTTTACATTTCTTTCCTTAGAAAAAAAATGGAGCAGCTTAAGGTCCATGTTGTCATAAGGACAGCACGAGGCCTTGGCTACTCCCTTGAAGAAACCAACTGATGGCTTTGTTTTCAATCCATCAGGATGATTTTTTTTCTAGAAATTTGTTCTGAATCCGATTGTTCCGGAAATTGATTTTGACGGTGTATCCTTTATTTCTTTTGTATCAACAGAGATGGATGCCGTGATATTGCCTCCGAATACTTCCATATTTGCATAAGTTGTAAGGATGAAAGTTTTTTCGGAATCATTGATTGTTGTTATCGGATGATCCAGAAGGTTGTCGTTGTCAATTTCTGTCATTATGATTGTTCCGTGGATACCTGCAGTAACCTTTGAAGATCCAATGTATAGGTTTTCGTTTGCCAGGTTGAAATTAATTCCAAGTACATTTTCTTCTTCCGGATGTTTGATTACGAAAGGCCTCAAATAAACCATATCTGCAGCTGTCTTTACCGGGAAATTGAATGCAGAAGGATTGAAATAATAGTCAGAAACAGGGATTCTTGGTTCTATGAGGATGTGGAAGTTCTTCATGTTGATGGAATCGTCACTGTCATCGTTCTTCTTTATGTAGAGTCCGTCAACACCAAACTGTGTATGGAGCATGAAAGATTTTTTGTGTCCAAATAGGGCATTGATTCCTGCTTGAAAGAGAACTTCGTCAATGTTCAGAATGGAGTTGTCATCATCACCACCCTTAGGGAAAACAAGACCTGCAATTGAATCGATTGTTGCATAGTCATAGAGTCCTGCAAATCGGAAGTCGAAATTCAAGGCATCCTTGTTTTTCCTTTCATTCCGGTATTTCTGATTCTTGTGGAGGGAAAGGGAAATTGCCTTGTTGCCGTCTGAATGGTATGTGTAGGAAATTCCAGTTGTGTACAATGGGAAAATCGATGCCCCTTCAATTCCATGGTAACTTTCTGTTAAATTTGAATTGATTTTTGCAATTCCAAATTGTCTCTGAAGAAAGATGTCTGAGCCGAATGGTTCATAGTTTCCCTTGAAGAGAGAGAAGTAATGGGAGCCTGAATCGCCTATAGCTTTGTATGTTGCAGAAATTTCTTCGATTCTGAAAACAGCATTTTTTTCTGAAACTTCATCTTCAAAAAGGCTGTCGCTTGTAATGTAGAATTCTCCGCGAAGAAACAGTTTGCCGGAAAAATCAAAGAGGCCTGCGAAATATGATTCTGCATTGCATTCTGCATCAAAGCTGTCTTTATCCTTGTTTGAAGCTATTGATGCAAAAAAACCTGTAGTTCCGCTGAAGAAGGGTTTTTCAATTTCCATTGAGAAGGCTGCCGCTGCTGCCATAAAAGAAAGGGCTGCTGCAAAAATTGTTCGTTTCAAATTATCCTCCAAAGGCAGAATTATTCTACCTCTCATAAAATTTTCGGTATTTAAAATGAAAAATTAAGAGATTTGTTATGTAATAAAGGTCTAAATATGGAAGAAAATAATCAAAATTCCTAAAATTTCCAGAATTAAAAAAAAACTAAAAAATACAATCTCTAACTTGAATTATGAAAAATATCAGTTTACAATATAAGATATGAGTGATTATCTTGACGCTAATAATGAAGAACTTCTCAAAGATTTTTTTGCCGAAGCTGAACAGCAGGTAGAAACTCTGGAAAGCAATATTCTTGTTATTGAGAATGATCCTTCCAATCATGATGCTATTGATGAAATTTTCCGCGCGGCTCATACACTGAAAGGTGGCTCTGCTACTGTTGAAATGACTGAGCTTGCAAGCTTCTGTCATGATGTTGAAGATTTGCTTGATGCCTTGAGGGGAAATTTAGTTGAAGTTACTGAACCTATAGTTGACACTCTGCTTACTTCAATCGATACGATTAAAAACATGCTTGAGGCTAGAAGCAACGGATCCATCTATGACGGAGACATTGGTCCTCTTGTGGAAAAGATTAACTCTTATATTCCTGCAAAGGAAAAGAAAGACAAGAAGAAGAGCGGTGTAAGCCTTCCTGCCGGAATGGTTGGTGCAAAACCAGCACCTGCTCCAGAGCCAGCTGCTCCTGCATCCCCAGCTGCTGTGGACAATGGAATGCCACCGCTTCCTGTTCTTACAGAAGAAGAATTTGCAGAACTTAAGGATGCTGTCGGTGCAGACCAGAAGCTCTGGACTGTAAACGTTACTTTTGATGAATCAAATCCTATGAACAGTGTAGGTGGAATTCAGGTTTTTGCAGCCCTCAAGAATCTTGGTACTGTTCTCAAGACTGTGCCTGATTTTGAAGCACTTTATGAAGATGAATTCCATCCTCAGGTTGTATATTATGTTGCAGCTTCTTGTGAAGGCGGCGATCTTGAAGATGTCGCATTCCTTGATGATGTTACGACAGCAGTAGATGCTCAGATTGCCTCAAAGCCAGCTGAAGCCGCTGCTCATGCACCTACACCAGCCCCTGCACCAGCTGCTCCTCAGACTCCTGTTGAAAAGGCAGAACCTGCGTCGGACGCTGCTCCAGCACCGGCTCCAGAAAAGTCTGCGGAGCCAGCCGCAGAAGTACCTAAGTCAGAGTCAAAGAAACCTGCAGCCGCTACTGGACATGCAACACAGACAGGTTCAATTCTCCGTGTAGATTCAAAGCGCGTAGACAACCTTATGAACCTTGTTTCTGAAACAGTTATTACAAAGGCCGCTTTCAACCAGAACGGACTCCACATGGCAGACCTTCAGGTTAAATTCCAGGCCCTCAACAATACCTTCAAGGAAAAGCAGCACCGCATCTTAGAAGCCATTCCAAAATACCTGGAACAGCTTCAGAACGGTTCTTCAATGAAGGATATCCGTCAGAAGTATACTGAAGATTTCGGTACAATCGGAAACTGGTTCGATGCCTTTGAAAATGACTTTAAGATTTCTTCTACAAAATATCGTTCTACAACACAGAACCTTGGCCGCATTTCCAGTGAACTCCAGGAAGGCGTAATGAAGATTCGAATGGTTCCAATCGGAACTATCTTCAACCGTTTCCCTCGTGTTGTTCGCGACCTTAGCCGTGAGCTTGGACGCAAGGTTAACCTTGTGATTGAAGGTGAAGAAACAGAACTTGACAAGACTGTTGTTGATGACCTTCTTGATCCAATCATGCACTGTGTCCGCAACTCCGTTGACCATGGTATTGAAACACCGGAAGAACGCGCAGCTGCTGGCAAGGACGAAACTGGTACACTTATCCTTAAGGCTTCAAACGAAGGTAATATGATTGTCATTGATATTATTGATGACGGTCAGGGTATTGAAGTTGAAAAGGTTAGAAATAAGGCAATCCAGAAGGGACTCATCAGTCCTAACAAGGTGCTTTCAAACCAGGATGCCTACAACCTTATTTTCCTTCCAGGCTTCTCTACAAGCGACAAGATCAGCAATGTTTCAGGACGTGGTGTTGGTCTCGATGTAGTTAAGACAATGGTTGAAAAACTCAAGGGTACAATTAGCGTTACAAGTGAAAAGGGCAAGGGATCAAAGTTCTCTATTCGCCTTCCACTTACCCTTGCTATCATTCAGGGACTTCTTGTTCGTGTCGGAAAAGAAGTTTACTCGATTCCTATTGCAAATGTCATTGAAAGCCAGCGCGTAAAGAAAGAGACAATCAATACAATTGATAACTATGAAGTTCTCAATGTTCGTAATGAAGTTATCTCGATCCTTCGTCTTGGTAGACTTTTCAACATCAGGAAAACAGACGACGATGAATACTGCTTCATTGTTATTGTTGGTTCAGCAGAAAAGAAAATTGGTGTCATGGTAGACGCCCTTATCGGTGAAGAAGATGTGGTTATCAAGCCTCTTGAATCTCAGTTTACATCTTCCCCTGGTATTGCCGGTGCTACAGTTCTTGGTGACGGTTCGGTTTCTCTTATTGTTGATGTTAATCAACTTCTTGAACTTGGCGTTAAGCAGGAACTTGATGCCCAGCAGATTCGCGAAGCAGAAATAATGAAGTCTTCAGCAAGAGGTTAAGGAGAGAAATATGGCTACAATTCAGGAAAAACTTAGCGTTCTTGCAAATACTATGGACAGAGCTGAAGATTTGACAAATGAGCAGCTCGCACAGGAAAAGAAAAAGCTCTCTGTTGTTGACTACAAGATGGTAACTTTCACTCTTGCAGGGAAGGATTATGCCATCGACATCATGAAAGTAAAGGAAATTGCTAAGGCTGGATGCTTTACTTATGTTCCAAATGCCCTTCCTTTTGTTCTTGGTGTATATAATCTCCGCGGTGACATCATTCCTATCATCGACTTGAGGCTTTTCTTTAACAGCACTGTTCCTGAACATGAGGATAATTTCCTTGAAAACATGCTCATCGTTACAGTTGGTGAACAGACATTCGGTGTTGTCGTTGACGAAATTGACAAGGTTGTTGGAATTCAGAAGAGTTCCATTCAGCCTCCTCATCCTTTGTTCGGCGACATCAACATCAAATACATCTATGGTGTTGTAGAAGCAGAAAACAGCCTCTATGTTCTTCTTGACATCGATAAGATTTTTGGAGTTCGTACTCCGGAAGAAGAACGTGAACTTGCTGAAACTGCAAAGGCACAGATGAAGATGAGGGAAGAAGTAGTTGAAAACGAAAGAGCTGCCGCTGCCGCCGCCCTCGAAGCTTCTGCCAAGGAAGATTCTGCAAAGGCAGAAGAACTCAAAAAGCAGAAGGCTGCCGATGACCTTAGGTTCATCGGTAATTCCCTTGCTACCTTCAAGAAGTTCTCAGTTAATTCTGTAACAGAAGAATGGATGAAGAACCGCTATGAAGAATGGCTTAAGGAAAGGGGTGAAGGAAATACTCAGCTCCAGAACGAAATGGATGCAGAAAAGTTCCTTTCTCCATTCTATTCAAAGTGTACTGGTACATGGTGGACTGAAGAATATGCCGATGAAGTTATGAAGGCTCTTCCTGAAAATTCGGCAAAGAATATCGTTGTCTGGAATCCAGGCTGCGGTAAGGGGTATGAATCATACTCCCTTGCATGTATTCTCAAGAAGCGTTATCCAGGCGCAAAAATCAGGGTTTATGGTCATGATACAGACCTTTTGAGCGTTTCAAACGCACCTCTGATGAATCTTACAGATGAAGCAAGTACAAGCTGGTATCAGCCGTATACAACAAGGACTGCCAGTGGAGACTATACATTCTCAAAGGAAATCAAGGATTCTATTATGTTTGAGTACCACGACTGCGTGAACACAAACAATCTTCCTCCTATTGATATTGTTTTCTCCCGTGATTTGCTTTCTTTCCTTCCAGAATCTTCACAAAATACAGTTTTAAACGAATTTAATGAGAAATTGAAAGGAAATGGTATTATAATAGTCGGTGAAAACGAAAACATTGATGGACTTGGACTTAAAAAGTCTGAGGGTAATGTTACGTTATATTCTAAGGAATGATTTCCTGTTAAATTGGTAATAATGAATTTTTTCCAGGGGGAATAAAGATGAGAGTAGAGTACATTAATCCGTTTGTAGAAACTTCTTATAGAGTTCTAAAGGAAGTTCTTGAAGGTGCCGATGTTAAAAGAGGTGACCTTTATTTGAAGTCAACAGCTATGCCTGTTATGGGTGTTGCTGCTCTTGTTGGTCTTGCAGGTGATGTTGAAGGTCGTGTGCTTTTTGACATGTCTTTTGAAACAGCTCTTAACATTGCTTCAAAGATGAACGGCGAAACAATGACAGAGTTTGATGATATGGCAAAGGCTACAATCAGCGAACTTGCAAACATCATTACAGGACAGGCTGTTACAAAACTTCATGAACTTGGTTTCAAGTTTGACCTTACACCACCAGCACTTTTTGCAGGTGAAAATATGGAAATTGCAGCATTGGGTGGCACAACAGAAAGTGTTGAAGCACTTATCGTTCCTCTTGTTACAGACTGTGGCAAGATTGAAGTAAACGTTGCAATCAGAGAACGCGCATAATTTAAGGAGCATAGAATGAAAACAAAAGAAGATTTTCCATCAGTCAACGCACGTCCTCCTGAGGGAGAAAGAGTAGACGGAACAAAGTACCGCGTACTCGTTGTTGATGATTCAATGTTCGTTGCAAAGCAGCTTACACAGATCCTTACTAGCGATGGCTACGAAATCGTTGCTACAGCAGTAGATGGAAAAGATGGAGTAGACAAGTATAAGGAACTCTGCCCAAATGTTGACCTTGTAACAATGGATATTACTATGCCTCGCATGGATGGTATCACAGCTCTTGAACAGATCATTGCATTTGACAAGAATGCTCGCGTTGTTATGGTTAGTGCTCTCGGTAAGGAAGAACTTGTCAAGAAGTCACTCCTCGCAGGTGCAAAGAACTACATCGTTAAGCCATTGGACCGCAAGAAGGTTCTTGAACGCATTAGCGCTTCATTGAAATAGTCCTTCCAAGGTGGAATGCATAAAACGGTTCTGAAACAGGTTTTCAGGACCGCTTTTGTGTTTTAAAAGGACTAATTTTCTTCGATGTTTCTGCTCATTTTTACCAGAAGCTTAAGGAGAGTTTCTTTTTCTTCGCCTGAAAAATCTTTGTAGCATGCTTCCAGCAGTTGTCTTGATATTCCGCCCGTAAGTGCATTATATTTCTTTCCGTCTTCCGTAAGGGAAATTAATTTTTTTCTGCTGTCCTCTGGACAGTTTTCTGTCTTTACAAGTCCTTTTTCCAGAAGTTTCTTAATGAGTACGGTTGTTGTGGACTTGTCCCTGTTTATTTTTTCAGCAATCTGTCCCATGGTCATTTTTTGATTTTCAGAAAGCAAAAAGAGTATGAATCCGTGGGAAGAAACAAAACTGTCTGTTTTGGAAAGCCTTCGGTTCAGAAAATCTGCAGAAGCGGAATGTATGTGAGAAATTAGGGAAACTACAGAATCAACCGTATAATTCATGCTGTCATTCTATATGTAAGAATGAAAAATTGCAATTTTTATGGTTTCACATTATTATGTGGCTTATGTTTGGATTTTTCTTCAAAAAGAATTTATGTGATGTTTGGGACAATATTTTCTATGTTGTCATAACTAATTTCTTTTCACTCATTGTGCTCTTTGGTGCCGTCATGACATTCAAATACGAGCTTTTCCTAGACATGAATGAAGCCTGGAGAAAACCACTGTTCCTTGCAACTTTTACTTTTTTTTCAATTCTTGTGTGCACTGTTGCTTTTGCCGGCGGGGAAAATGCTTCTAGCGTCGCAAGATTCAATGCTCCAAGATACGGAAACTTTTTTTGCGGTTTTTTGCGCGGTTTGAAGGAAGGTGCAATGATCGGACTCTTCATCGGCATTGTGACTACTGTTGCTTTCGTCAGTATTCCATTCTACTTCAGCATGTGGAAGCCTGCGGACGGTTCTACGGGAAGCCTTGTTTGGCTTGGATTCATCATCGTAATTTTCTGGTTTCTTTTTGCAACTTTCTTTGCCTTGCAGTGGTACATGCCTGTCCGTGTTGTAATGAAAAACGGGTTCTTCAAGTGCCTTAAGAAATGCTACCTTCTTCTTTTGGACAACATGGGATTTACTTTTAGCGTTGCCATGGTGAACTTTCTTAATGTTCTGCTTACTGTAGTTACCTTTGGTTTGTTCCCGGGAATGACCGGCATCATGATTACAAACATGAATGCTTTCCGCCTCCGAATGTACAAGTATGATTGGCTTGAAGTTAACCCTGACCTTACAATGGAAGAGCGAAAGGATGTTCCTTGGGATGCCCTCATTGCTAAAGACAAGAAGACTTTGGGACCAAGGCCTTTGAAAAGCTTCATTTTTCCTTGGAAGGAATAATTTTTCACTGAAATCCCCCTGGAAATTATGATTTTTAGGAACTTTCTTGTATATGCAAATGTTGACAAAAAACAGCAAAGGATGCAAAATACAGTAACCAATGTAAATTGTGATTTAGGGGTTATAAAATGGAAGACGATATCCTTACAATTGAAGAAGTTGCCAGTTACCTTCGTGTCAGCGAACGCACAGTATATGATTGGGCTCAAAAGGGGGAAATCCCAAGCGGAAAAATCGGTACAGTATGGAGATTCAAGAAGTCAGACATTGAAAAGTGGGTTAACGAACGCTTGTCTTCTTCTACAAAATCTTCTTCAGATATAGTTGTTCAGATCAAGAACATTCTTTCACCTGAAAGAATTGTTTTCATGAATCACCAGACAAAGCATGACAGTCTTGTTCAGCTTGCACAGAATCTTGCAACGGCACCACAGGTTAAGGATGCAAAGGAACTTGAGGTAGAAATCCTCAAGAGGGAAGAACTCATGTCTACTTCCATTGGTCGTGGACTTGCAATTCCGCATGTTCGCCTTTCTTCTGTAACTGACCTTGTAATGTCTGTAGGCATTTCAAAGTGCGATATCATTGACTTCCAGCCAATTGATGAAACACCAGTTCGCGTAATGTTCATGATCGGTGCTGCATTTAACCAGCACAGCTACTACCTCAAGACTTTGTCCCACTTGAGCACAAAGCTTCGCGAACCAGACCTTTACAGGAAGCTTCTTGATGCTCAGTCTCCAATGGAAGCATACAATCTTTTGATTCAGTAAAATTAAGTTATAATTATGACGGGGATGACCAATAAGTTCAAAAAGTGTCATTTAATTGCAATACAAGAGATTGCCGTGTTGAGCACGGCAATGACTCATACTTATTGGACAGCTCCTTTTTTTATGGCAGGGTAACAGGAATCCATTTTGAAGAATCTGATTGCTTGCTGTCGATTTTTCCCCAGGTTACATCCTTTGCTGTTGTTTCACCAGTCAGATATAGTTTCCCGTTAACATTAAATCCAAAACCGGGGTGATCTGAAACGAGCCCCGCAATGGCATGGCCGTGTTCCGCGCTTACAAAGATTATGCTGTCGACCTTCATTCCCTGAAGAAGAACTGCAATAAGCATTGAACGGCTGTCACAGTCAGAACCGGATCCAAGAAGGATTGAAGGGAGGGAAGCAAAATCGCTTGAAGTTTTTTCCCTTTCGTATTTGAATCCCTGAGTCCAGGTCAAAATTTTCTGTGCAAGTTCTGTCGTATCCTTGCAGTCTGGAGCAAGGGCATTTGTAATGTCAAAGCCTGCCTGAAGAAGCCTTTCGCTTGAATCGCGGAATATGAGCCTGTAGTATCTTTGCCAGGCTTCCTTCCAGAGGTTGCTTTTCTGGTACATGAGGAGTACCTGGTATTCGCGGTCAATAAGGTATTCGGAGGCTTCCCTGTCGGATTCATCGATTTTTGTGGATATGTCTTTCCCGTCAATTTTAAGTTTTATGTCTTTTGCACCTTTTTTGGGGAAAGTATAGGATGTAAGAAGGCCCGCTGAAAAATAACTTTCAATGTCTACATAAATTGAATCAATGAGGCTGCACATGTAGGGACCTGCGGCCTCGGCATTTTTTTCTTCGGTCCATGTAAGGACAAGGATTATGCTTTTGTTTTCTGGAATTACTGCTGCTGCTCCATATCCTGAAGACTGTACTCCCATAAGGTTTCCGTTGAACAGGGAAATGCAGGTCTTGTTGTTTCTCCAGTCAAAGGTGTCAAAATTCCCCTGAAGCCCAAGTTTTGAAACTGTTGTTTTAAGGGCGTCTTCAGTTCCCTTGTATTTCCCTTCCCTATAGATTTGAATCACCGCATGGACGGGTGCTATGGTGCTTTGAAGCTGAAACGATGTGTCGCTGCTTGAATTTTCCAGTTTGAATCCTTCTGGAAGATCTATGCAGACTTTGTCGCTGAAACCCTTGAAATTGGTTCTAGCGGCAAAAGCCATTGATATTGAACAGAATGCGGCCATTAATGCTGTGACTTTTTTTGATAATCTTGTCATTTTACAAATCCTCTTCTATGATGTTCGGCATATGAAAGATGTTTCTATAATCTTTGAAAATGACGACATCCTCCTGGTAAACAAAGAAAGCGGAGTTTCGGTACAGGGCGGGGCAGGAATTGCACACCCCCTGGACGAAGAACTTCCCAAGCAGCTTGGGTACAAGGTTTATCTTGTTCACAGACTGGACAAGGAAACTGCCGGTATCCTTATCGTTGCAAAAAATCCTGCGGCGGCGGCAAAATGGACAAAGTTGATTCAGACAGATCAGGTTCAGAAAGTTTATACGGCCGTATGTTTTGGTCTTCCTCAGGTAAAGGGAAAAACTGCCATGGAAGGAAAATTAGTAGGAACAGTAGAAGCCCATGGACGCACTCAGAATGCAGAGCTTTTCTTCAAGGTTGAAAAATCATGGAAGGAAAAAGTTGTTTCCTTAAATGCCGAAACGGGAGAAACATATGAAAAGGAAATTGAACTTAGCAAGGTGATCATAACTTTAGGTACTGGAAGAATGCATCAGATTCGCATTCAGATGGCGAAGGCTGGTGCTCCTCTTGCGGGAGACGACAAGCATGGTAATTTCAAGCTGAACAAACTTGCCCGCAAAATGGGCATAAAAAAACTGCAGCTTGCCGCAACGAAACTTACGGTTCCTGTAAACGGCAAGTCTGAAACATTTGAAATACCGCTGCCAGATCACTTCAAGTGCTAAAAGAAGGCAGCCAGTATCTCTTTAACTTCTATAGGTTTTCTCCAGGATATTTTACCCCCCACTTTTTTCTAAGGTCATCCATAATCTTCATGATGAATACGGTTTCCTCATGAGGCATGGATGGGCATTGAATTTTCTTCTGTTCAAGAATTTCCCTGCATTCAAGGACTTCGTATTCATAACCCGTTGCAATTTCGGGGAAATCAATGTGCTTGAGTTCCATATCATTTGTATCATAGCAGGTGATTGAAGACGGATTGTTGATGTTTTCTACTATTGCATACCCCTTGCTTCCGTGGAAGATACCTTTTCTGTCTGAACGGTTTGTGAATCCCGATGTAAGGGATGCGATTTTTCCGTCCTTGAAGAAGACTGTCATGCTGTTGAACCTGTCTACTCCTGTATCTGTAAGGGCTGCTGAAGAATCAATCTTTTCAATCTCATTTCCAAAAAACATGGTTGCAAAGTTAAGGCAGTAGACTCCAAGATCAAGAAGGGCACCTCCTGCAAGTTCTGGTCTGACCATTCTCTCTTTGTTTGCGATGCTGTAATGGAGGTTGGCGCTCAAATGGTCTACATCTCCGATTATTCCGCTTGATATTGTTTCTGAAATGATTTTTCTTGAAGGCATGTAGCGTGTCCAGATTGCTTCCGTTACAAGGATGTTTTTTGATTCTGCTTCCCTAAGGATTTCCTCGGCTTCCATTGTGTTTTTTGTAAAGGCCTTTTCGCATAACACTGCCTTGTTGTTTGCAAGACAAAGCTTCATGTTCTGGTAATGCTGGGAATGGGGTGTTGCAATGTAAACAAGGTCGATGGCAGGGTTCTGAAGCATTTCTTCATAGCTCCCGAATGCTTTTGGAATGTTGAATTCCCTTGCGAATTCCTGGGCCTTTTCAAGGGAACGGGATGCAATGGCATAAATTTTTGCCTTGTCGGGTATAGCGAAAACAGTTTTTGCCATTGTTTTTGCGATGCTTCCTGCTCCAATGATTCCTATGTTCATGATAATTGCCTCCAAAAAGATGTTTCAATTATCCAATGAGTTTTAAAAAAAATGCAAAAGCATAACAGAAAATTTAATCCTACTGTGCTATAATATGGGCATGATAAAGCCATTGACAAAATTGATTGGGGCCTTGAGTTCAAATACTCGCCCTGGAGCCATTGCCCATGCTGTTTCATGCGGCATTCTTTTAGGATTTATACCAAAGGATAATCTTCTCTGGTATATTCTCTTTGTCTTTTTCCTTTTTTTGAACATTCAGCGGGGAGCCTATGTGTTGTGCATTCTTCTTGGAGCTGCCCTTACTGTTTTTCTTGATCCTGTGTTTGATTCCGTTGGATATTCAATACTTACATTGGAAAACATGAGGACTACCTATGTACATTTTCTGAATGTTCCTTTCGTTGCCTTTACAAAACTGAACAATACCGTTGTCATGGGATCCCTTGCATGCGGGCTCATTGCCTACATTCCTTTTTATGCTCTCGGAAGACTTTTTGTTTGGGCATGGCGAAAGTATCTTGCAGAAAAAATCAGGAGACTTAAGATTACGGCTGTCATCAAGAATATTCCTCTTGTTGAAAAAATCGCGGGAATGATCGGAGAATAATATGGCAAAAGATATTGTAAAAACAAAAGAAAAGAAGGCAAAAAAGCCTAAGAAGGAAGCCAAGAAATTCCCTGCAAAGAAAATGCCTGGAATGTTCAAGAAGTCGTATTCTGAAAAGAAGCTTGAATCAAAAATCCTTAATCGCCTTTATGTTCCTGCTGACAAAAAGGATGTAAAGTCTCTCTTTGAAAAAGGTGCCAATGCAAAGAAACCGGAACTTATGGCCATGTCCCGTGAAAAGACCTTTACAAAGGCTGAACTCAAGCACTACACGAAACTGGCGAAAGAAATAAAGAAGCAGAAGTCGATTTTCAGCTTTGTTCCTTTTGTTGCCGTAGTTGCAGTGTTTGTGGGAATTGGACTTATTGTTTCAATTTTCAAAAATCCAGTGACAAAAAAAGCACTTGTCTGGGGATGCCAGAAGGCTGCAGGTGCAAAGACTGAAATCCGTTCAGTAAACCTTGAAATCTTTGGAACTTCCCTTACGGTCAATGGCATTGCCATCGGAAACAAGAATGAAGAATTCAAGAATCTTTTTGAAGCTGAAAAAATCGAAGTTGCTTTCAGCCTTTCACAGGCACTTCGCGGAAGATTTGACTGCAAGAACATTGAAGTTTCTGGCATGCAGTTTAATACGGACAGAAAGACAAGCTGCAAGCTTATTACGGCTGTTGTGGCAGACAAAATTGAAGAAAGTGAAAACGCCAATAGTGAATTCATGACCTTTGTTAAGGAAAAGAAGGAGAATGCAATTTCTGGAATAAAGGCACAGGCTCAGGCGATGCTTGGCGGTGCAACACCTGAAGAAATGGCTGCCAATCTTGAATCAAAGCTCAAGACCCCTGTTGCTGCAAAAGAAGCAAAGGAACAGGCGGAGGTCATGGTTGCAAAGTGGAAGGACAAGCCTGAAGAAGTAAAGAAACAGATTGAAGATTTTTCAAATTCCGTAAAGGCACTTCAGAACATTAATCCTTCTTCAATCAAGGACGTGACAGAACTTAAGGCAACACTGGAAAAACTCAACAGTGCAATTTCAAAGAGCAGGGAAGTAAAGAAATCCGTTTCATCCCTTTCTGATGAAGTGAAGGCTGATTCCAAGACTGTTGCAGGGTTAGGTACATCTGTAAAGAATGCCGTAGCCGAAGACAAGAAGTTCGTTGAAGATACTGTAGGAACTGCCGTAAATACTGTTAAAAATGCAAAGAGCATCATGAACAATGCGTTGGAAGCAGTTGCCATGGACAAGCTGGGCAAATATTATCCGTATGCAAAAAAAGGTCTTGCCTATGTTGAATCCATGAAATCATCTTCTTCAGATGCAAAGAAGGAAAAGCCAAAGGCAAAGAAAGAAAAGAAGGCAAAGAAGGAAGGCAGAAAACGTCTCCGCGGTACAACTTTCTGGTACGGAACTACGAAGCCTTCTTTCCTCATTGAGCGCATTTTTGCAAGCGGTCCTGATTTTGAAGCAAAGGTGACTGATGTATCCAACGATATGGAACTTCTTGGAAAACCTATGAAGGGAGAAGGAAAATTCTCAAGGGGTAATACCCTCCACAATGCAAATTTTGTAGTTGATACTAGAACTTCTTCAAAAGCAAATCTTATTACTGCAAACTATACCGGTAAGGGATTTGGAGCAAAGATTGACGGTGCTTCCATTGCTTCTGCAAGCGGTATTCCTTCAATTGATGGTACTGCAGCAATTACAGTGAAGTGTACCTTTGATTTTGATGGTTTTGCTGCAAACGGTGAAATTGATCTTAATCCGGTAAAACTTGTTTCTGACGGTATAGGAAATGAAACTGCATCAAAATACTACAACATGGCACTTGCTTCCGTTTCAAGACTTAAAGCCGGCTATCGTGCAGGATATTCAGCCAAGAATGGAATCGACCTTGCTTTGAGCGGAAACTTTGGTGACCAGTTTGCAAAGGCCCTTTCTTCTGTGGTTTCAGAAATTGGAAGTGAAGCCAAGGCTAAGGCAGTTGCAAAGCTAAATGAAAAGATCAACGGTTCGTCAAACGAAGCCTTTGCCAGCGTAAAGAAATTTGCAGGCATTGAAGGAGACATTAATGCCCAGAACGTAAACCTTGCTTCCGTTCAGAATATTTTGGACAGCAAGAAGGCACAGGTTGAAAAGGAAATCAAGAACCGTGCGGCCAATGCAGTAACTAATGCTGTCGGCGGCAAGGTTTCAGGCAGTGCGAAGGATGTCCTTAAGTCCCTCAATAAACTAAAGAAATAATATGGATGAAACTTTGGACTGGATCCTTATTCAGGGCGATTAAGGCTTTCGTCCTTGACCATACTATGCAAATTATGGTAATTTATTCTATAATCTGCATATATTTTATAGGAGTTATACATGTCAGGACACAATAAATGGTCGACAATTAAACATGCCAAGGGTGCTGCTGATGCAAAGCGTGGTGCACTTTTTACAAAATTGATCAAGGAAATTTCTATCGCAGCAAGCATGGGCGGTGGTGATCCAGATTCAAACCCACGTCTCCGTGCAGCTATTGTTAAGGCTCGTGCAGCCTCAATGCCTAAGGACAACATTAAGCGTGCTATTGATAAGGGAACTGGTGCAGGTGCAGGTGCTGCAGTTTACCAGGAATTGGTATATGAGGGATATGCTCAGGGTGGTGTAGCTGTTTTGGTTGAGGTTCTTACAGACAACAACAACCGTGCTGCAGCAAACGTTCGCAATATCTTCTCTAAGAACGGTGGAAACCTCGGTACGTCAGGTTCTGTAAGCCGCATGTTCGACCGCAAGGGTGTTATCGTTCTTGACGGCGAAAAGCTTACAGAAGACGAAGTAATGGAAGTTGTTCTTGATGCTGGTGCAGAAGATGTAGTAGCTGAAGACGGCGTAATCACAGTTACAACTGATCCTAACTCATTTACTGGTGTTGTTGAAGCTATCCAGGCTAAGCACGATGCAGGTCTTTCTCCAAAGGAAGAAGAGACTCCAGAATCTGAAAAGTGGGCATCACTCTCTGCTGCAGTTTCAATGGTTCCACAGATGACAACAGCTGTTGACCTCGATACAGCAGCTAAGGTTAAGAAGCTCCTCGACAAGCTTGAAGAAGATGATGATGTTCAGGCTGTATGGTCAACAGTTGAATATCCAGATGACTTCGACGAAGAATAATTGATTGTGAAATCATAATTTCACGATTAGAAAGCCACGCCTTCCTATGGAATCCGTGGCTTTTCTTTTTTAGGTGTGCTTTGTAAATGAGGGTGTTAGGCATAGACCCAGGACTTGCCCATGTTGGTTTTGGGGTTGTTGATTTTGAAAATAACAGGCTTTCTCTTGTGAGTTACGGTGTCATTGAGACAGCCAGTACAGACAGCCATGAAGTTCGTCTTCTTGCCATCTACAACCGACTTATGGCCGTAATTGATGAGTTTCGACCTGACTGTGCCGAAATGGAGACCCTCTATTTTGCCCGCAATACAACCAGTGCAATGGCCGTTTCTGAAGCAAAGGGAGTCATTACCCTTTGTCTTGCCCAGCATGCCATTCCTGTTTTCCAATATACTCCAAACCAGATAAAGTTTGCCGTTACTGGAACAAAAACCGCTGACAAGGAAACCGTCGAGCACTGTGTTAAGATTCTTCTAAATCTAAAGGAAGTTCCGAAGCCTGACCATGCAGCCGATGCCCTTGCCGGTGCCATAACTCACTGTCACAGCGGTTTGTAAATAAAGGCGTTTCCTTTCTTTTTTCCTGTGCGTTCAAAAAATCCCACCTTTACATAGACCCATAGCATTACTGCCGTTTCCTGCCGTTTTGCCTTTGGGTACAGTACAATCAGTTCCCTGTGAAATTCCGGGGCTGTAAACTCCCTGTCTTTTTTTAGCAATGCTGCCGGAATTAGTTTTTTCCAGGCTGCTTTTCCGTGCAGTACCGTTGCCTTTCCTAGTTCATCAAGCCTTTTGCCTGTTTTGTTCCAGGTTCTTCTATGCCTTCTTCTTGAGTTGTCGGCTTTTTCTATACTTCCAAAATCAGTCCGCTGGTCGGTGATCTTTGACTCTACTATTTCCAGAGTGAAATTCCTGTCCAGAAGGTAGGGGTAGAGCTTTGTAAGTTCCCTGAAAACTGATGTCAGGTTCAGTTTTTTGGGACTTTTCTTTCTCCTTATTATTCTTCCGCTTTCGTCTGTTGTTTCCACATATTTTTCCACCGCAAGTGGGTGAACGACCCGTATTTTGCGTTTTTCCCCAAGAAAATAAGCGATTTTTGGGGCCAGGGATGCCAGTGTTCCCGTCTGGATTTCTATTATTCCGCCGTCAGAAAGCAGAATGTCCGCTATGAAAGGGCCGCATTGTACTTCTTTTTGTGCTCCATCATGCCTTCCTGCATATATTTCTTTCAGGGTTCTGTGCAAATGGGTTTCGTTGTATGTGTTTATCATGTTTTTTCTCTGTTTTTAAGGGGTCTGTCCCCTCTGTCACTTTGTCACGGGGTCTGTCCCCTCTGTCATTGTATATCTGCCAATTTCCCAAATTTTTTATTATCGGTGCATTTTTTCATTGACATTAACAAATTTTTCGATAAAATAGGTGATAAGTGGGAAATAGTGGGAAAAAGTGGTGAGTGCGGTATGAATTTGCTCTGTGGAGAGTACAACAATACGCTGGACGACAAAGGTCGCATCCAGTTTCCGGCTAAGCTGCGTACTGTATTGCAGCAGGATAGCCTTGTTGTAACCCGCGGGCTCGACAGCTGTCTCATGCTTTTTACTGTGGACGAGTGGACCTCATTGAACGAAAAAATCATGGGGTCCGCTTCTCTTTTTGATGAGAAAAAACGTATGGTTCTCCGTCGTTTCATTTCTCCGGCTCAGGAAATTACTTTTGATAAATCCGGCCGTCTTTCTATTCCCCAGAGCTTAAGGGACTTTGCCGGTCTTAAGGGTGAATGCACAATCCTTGGAATCAACAGATACATGGAATTGTGGGACTCTGAACGCTATGGAAAGTACCTTGATGATACTGAAGAATCCTTCATTCAGGCTGCGTCTGAATCTATGGGTGATATTCTTCTTTAATTGTTGATTTCAACAGTTGAAAAATAAAGAAGCCTTCGTTTTTGAGGGCTGTAAAAAGGGAATGGAAATTGGAAATCGTACATACTCCTGTACTTTTAAATGAATGCCTCTCATATCTTTCTCCTGTTGGAGAACCTTTTGAATCTTCTGCCTATCTTATTGATTCAACATTGGGCGAGGGTGGCCATTCCTTCAACTTCCTTTCAAAATATCCAACTTTAAAAGTCAAGGGGCTTGATGCAGACAGCATTATTCAGGCAAGGGCTAAGGAAAGGCTTTCTCCTTTTGGTGAACGAGTGTCTTTCTATAACGGCTGGTTCAACGACTTTTACAGAAATTTTCCTGAGGGGGAAGAAAGACCGAATCTCATTCTCTTTGATCTTGGCATCAGTGTGTTCCATTACGAAAGAAGCGGAAGGGGGTTTTCTTTCCGTCATGATGAAGTGCTGGACATGAGGCTCAACAGCGAAACAAAGGAAAGTGCCGCTGACATTGTGAACAAGATGGAAGAAGAGAAGATGGCAAACATGATCTACCTCTATTCCGATGAAAAATATTCGCGCCGCATTGCATCAGAAATCTGCAGGGTGCGTGAAACTCAGAAGATTGAATCTACAAAGCAGCTGGCTGACATCATTTACAATGCAGTTCCGGCAAAATACAGGCACGGAAACATTCATCCGGCCACAAGAACTTTCCAGGCTCTCAGGATAAAGGTAAACAGTGAACTCAGTCGCTTAGCGGAAGCAATCCACGATGCCTTCAATGTTCTTGCACCCGGAGGAAAGCTCGGTGTAATTACATTCCATTCACTGGAAGACAGGATCGTGAAGAATTATTTCAGGAATCTTGGAAAACAGTGCGTGTGTCCGCCTGAAGTTCCTGTGTGCAACTGCGGTGGAACTCCATGTGCAGAAATCCTTACCCGCAAGCCTGTTGAACCTACGGAAGAGGAAATAAAAAACAATTCGCCTTCCAGAAGTGCAAAACTTCGTGTGGTAAGAAAACTTCGCGATGCGGATGAAAAACGCCTGTACGGTGTGGAGGCAATGTAATGAACAAGAAGATTCGTGCATTCTTCAGAAATCTTTTTTTATGCCTTCTTGCACTTAGCATTCCTGGATTGCTTGTTCTAAATGGAATTCAGTCCAGCAAGTATAGGACGCTTAAAAAAGAAGTTGAGGACCTGGAAAGAAAACAGGAGTCCCTCATCGAAGAAAACAAAAAATTGATAACAGACATCAGCCTTCTTTCAAGTTCTGACAGAATTGAAAAGATTGCTGAAGAAGACCTGGGCATGCGTCAGGCAGAAAGTAAAGAAATTGTTCGTGTCGGAGTTCCCGTCACAAAGGAAAATAAAAAATGATCGGAATAGATAAAAGTCTTCTTACACTTGAAAAGATTCTCGAAGCAACAGACGGCATTCATGTTCTTGGACCGTCAGTCATCACGTTTACTTCTGTTGCAACAGACAGCCGTAGTGTAGAGAAGGACACTTTGTTTGTTCCGCTTATCGGTGAAGTTCAGGACGGACACAAATACATTCCTCAGGCAATGGAAAAGGGAGCCAGTGTTGTCTTTATTGCAAGAAAAAACTATGAGGATGACAGCAACTTTTTTGTTAACCTTCATCACGAAAAGCCTGGCGTAACTTTCATAGTCGTTGTAAATACAATGACAGCCCTTCAGAAAGCTGCCGGTGCCTATGTTGAAAAATTTCCGCACCTCATGAAGATTGCAGTTACGGGATCAAGCGGAAAAACAACTACAAAGGAAATTCTCGTTTCCATCATGAAGCAGAAATACAATGTAATCTGCAACCAGGGAAACCTTAACAGCGAAACAGGGCTTCCTCTTTCAGTATTTAAAATCCGGTCTGAACATGAATGCGGCATTTTTGAAATGGGCATGAACCGTGAAAATGAAATCGGTGAAATCTCTGCAGTACTCAAGGCAAACTTTGCCATCGTTACAAACATCGGAACTGCACACATAGGTTTGCTTGGAAGCCGAGACAATATTGCAAGGGAAAAGGCAAAGGTTTTCGCTCACTTTCACAACTTCGGAACAGGGGTAATTCCTTTTGACGATGACTATGTTGATTTTCTCAAGGATCAGATTGAAGGAAAGGTTGTCCTCTATGGTCAGGATACAGATACAGTAAAATATGTTGCAGATCTAGGACTTGGCGGAACAAAATTTACAGTGGGCGGAATTGAGACAGTTCTTTCCCTCCCTGGAAAATACAACTACAAGAATGCTCTTGGTGCCATTGCCCTTGCAGAGGTACTTGGGCTTTCGTCAGCTGAGATTGCCAAGGGTATAAATGAACTTGAACCTATGTTCGGAAGAAGCCAGGTTCTTGAAGGAAAATATACAATCGTTCAGGACTGCTACAATGCAAACCCTGATTCAATGGAAAAATCAATTGAGTTTGTTTCTTCTGTTAACGATGAACGCAAGAAGGTTTTTGTTCTTGGAGACATGCTTGAACTTGGTGAAGACTCCGTAACGGAACATGAAAAGGCAGGTGATCTTGCATTGCATTCTTCTGCCGACATGGTGATCTTTGCAGGCGATGAAATGAAGGCAGCCTTTGAAAAAATCAGGGCCTCCGTATCTGGAAAAGAAATTTTCCATTATGCTGGTCGCAGCGATGAATCCATGAAGGAAATTGCGGAAAAAATTTCTTCTTCCGTTCCTGAAAAATCCATCGTTTTGATAAAGGGGTCCAGAGGAATGGGTCTTGAGCGCATTACAAAAATTCTTGAAGGCGGTGAACTGTGAGTGAATATGTAATTCATGCAGACAAGCCTGTCGTTGCATATAAGAGAAGTGATCCGCTTTTTTTGATTTCTGTTCTCATGTTGTGGGGACTTGGAATATTCACAATTTTGATTTGTACTCAGGGTGTAGGGGAGCGTTTATTCCACAACAGGTATTACTTTTTGTGGAGACAACTTGCATGTTCCGCAGTTGGTGCTGTTGGCCTTGTATTTTTTGCAGCCGTTCCCGTAAATGCCCTAAGGCGTTTTTCTTTAACCTTTGCTGCAACATCCGTGGTGCTCTGTTTGTTTGCCCTTCTGCCTGTTATTGGAAGTGCAAAAAACGGTGCACCACGATGGGTCAGCATTCCTCACCTGATCACTTTCCAGCCTTCTGAAATGGTGAAGTTTGCCATGGTGCTCTATCTTTCACACCTTTTTGACAAGCATTCTGCCGAATATGAAGAAAATAACAAGGAATTCATGGTTCCTGCCATTGGACTTATTATTCTTGCCGGCGCAATTTTTGCACAGAGGGACCTTTCTACAAGTGTAATGGTTTTTGGCATCGGTGTATGCATGTTCATTGTTTCAGGTTCTCCTGTAAGGGTGTTTGTGCCTATCATGTTCCTTCTGTTTCCTTTCACGGCCCTTGTGATTTTGACTCAGCGGTACAGACTTCTGCGCATCCTTTCTTTCTTTAGGCCAGATGACTATACGACAACTTCAGGTTATCAGGCTCTTGCTTCCAAAAGGGCTATAAGTGCAGGTGGCATCTGGGGTGTTGGTACAGGAAGCGGATTGGACAGTAACCTTACCATTCCTGAAATTCAGACAGACTACATTTTTGCCGGTTGGGCAACAGCCATGGGACTTATAGGGGTTTGGGGCTACCTTCTTTTGCTTGGCATATTTGTTTTCCGCGGCATGAAGATTGCTGTCAGTTGCCCAAATAAATTTGCAGCCCTTGGAGCTTTCGGCTGTGTTTTTACGATTGCAGTTCAGTCTATGGTGAATCTTGCAGTTGTATGTGGAGTTGCACCTACTACAGGAATCCCGCTTCCTTTCTTTTCAAGCGGAGGTTCCTCCCTCATTATTACACTTTGTATGTGCGGTTTTGTAATTAACGCCTCTCATTGTGATGCCGATAATGATAGTGGTAGTGAAAAGAAAAAAATATCAGATATAGAATTTAATGAAAGTTTTGGAGAGACGGTGGTAGAGTTATGAGCGATCTTGTAGTTACGGATTTCAACGATTTTTTCATCTCATTTGATGACAATGCACCTGCAAAGGAGCAGGAAACTGTGAAGGACAAGAAACTTATTGCGCTTAAGGTACTTGTTATTGTTCTCGGAAGTTTCCTTGTACTGGAAGCACTGCTTTACAGTTTTGTTCTTCCTTTGTTCTCGGCGCCGGAAATTACATACAGCGGATTGAATTACCTTACAAAAAACGAGTTGAATGAAAAGCTTTCAGAACTTGATTGCTCTACATGGAGCGGTTTCAGCACAGAAATGGCAGTTTCTGTACTCAGCACAATTTCCTGCGTTGAAAGCGTTGCTGTGGACAAGCATTTCCCTAACAAAATTTCAGTTAAGATTAAGGAAAGAAATGCCGTTGCCAAGTCGATTATCTGTCAGGACGGAACCTCAAAGTCTGTTCAAATAGATGAAAATGGTATATTATTCAGTGTTAATTCTGCTTCTGTTGCAACAGATTATTCCGTTCCCCTTGTTTCTGGACTTCCAATAGACAGTCTTCAGGAAGGAATGAGGCTTCCGGCCAAATACCGTGTTCTCATGGAGCAGATTTCTGACATCAGAAAACTTCCACGCAAATATTTTGCTGCAGTATCTGAAATACAGGTTGTGCCAAAGGAATACGGCAACTATGAGCTTGCCCTTTATCCTTCTCAGGCAAAAGTAAAGGTTCTTTCAGACCGCAATCTGAATGAGGATGCCCTTCAGTACATGATGGTTGTTCTTGATGTCGTTAATTCCATTGAACCTGACGTGTCGGAAATTGACCTTCGCTATGGAGCAGTTTCCTATAGACGCCGCTAGAGAGGATAGCATTGAGCCGCCGAATTGTTGGTCTTGATATCGGAACCTGCTTTATCAGGACAGTTATAGCTGAAATTGACTCTGATGGCCGTATTGAAGTAATCGGCCTTTCAAAAATTCCGTCTCAGGGTGTTCGTAACGGCATCATCGTAAACATCGATGCAACAAAAGAGGCTGTTCAGGCTGCAATCGAGGCAGCAGAGCAGATGGCAGGGGTAGAGGTCACTGAAGTCTGGACATCCATCGGCGGTTCTCAGGTTTCAAGCATGAAGTCCAGCGGAATCGTTGGTGTTGATCCAAAGGGAATTTCGACAAGTCCTCTCGAAATCAAGCCTGAAGCAAAGGAAAGGGCACTTAAATCTGCAAAGTCAATGCTCATTCCTTATGACGAAGTTCTCCTTCACATCATTCCTCAGGAATACCTTATTGACGGAAAGGACTATCCGGATCCAATCGGAAACCTTGGTGTTCGCCTTGAAGTTAAGGCTCTCCTCGTAAAGGTTTCAAAGTCTGCGCAGGGAAACATTGCGGAATGCATTGCCCGTGCAGGATATGAGCTCAGGAACATTACCCTTAAGACTCTTGCAGCCGCAACAGCAACCCTTCATAAGGATGAAATGACCCTCGGTTCAATCCTCATTGACCTTGGCGGCGGTTCAACTGATGTAATTGTCATCAACAAGAATGCTCCTGTATTCACCGTTTCAATTCCTTATGGCGGAAACAGGGTTACAAACGACATAGCACAGGTTTTTGGAGTTCCTTTTGCCGTCGCAGAAGACCTCAAGCTTAAATACGGTTCTTGCTGGCTTGATCCTTCAGAAGAAAATGATGAAGTCATCATTCCTGGAGTGGGAGGTTTACCACCAGCCGTTACAACAAAGAAACTTCTTTGCGATGTCATTTCAAGCCGTGTCGTAGAAATACTTGAAGAGATTCTTTCTCTTGTCAAGAAGGAAGCAAAAAGATATTCGGGACTTGGAAGGCTTAACGGTACCATTGCCCTTACAGGAGGCGGTGCCCTTATGCCTGGTATTGTTACCCTTTCGCAGGCAGTTTGGAATTCAACCAGCGTTGGAATGGCCAGATGTGCTGATTTTGGTGGTGTTGATACCAGCTACAGAAACGCAGACTTTGCAACTGTAATGGGGCTCATCATCAGCAACAAGGATGATGACGGAAGGGCATCTGCAAAAAGGGCTGCTAAGAAACAGGGCGGTGAGCCTAAAATGAGTTTCTTTAAGAATTTACTAAAAAAAATAAATTAAGTAGAATATTCAACATGAAGTTTTCGGCTGTCACTCAGGAGAGGGGATACTCCAAGAGGACTTGAAGGGCCGAAAATTGGGTCGGGAGGAAATTATAAATGCTGGAATTCACAAATGTGCAGGACTCGCAGTCCGCAAATTCATCAGCTGCACCAGCTCAGAACGGAGCTCAGTTTAATGCCGTTACAACATCTGCACCAATGGCTGCAGCACAGGCAGCAAATGACGAACTTAACTTTGACGATGAACTTGGGGAATTGAACCCTACAAAAATCAAGATCATCGGTTGTGGTGGCGGTGGTTCCAGTGCCGTTCAGCGCATGATAGAAGATGGTGTTAGCGGCGTTGATTTTGTCGTTCTCAATACAGACAAGCAGGCCCTCCACAGGTCTACAGCAAAACTCCGCGTGCCTATCGGACAGAAAATCACAGGCGGTCTCGGTGCCGGCGGTAATCCAAAGGTTGGAGAAGACGCAGCAATCGAAGATACAGAAAGACTCAAGCTTGTAATCGGCAACGCAAACATGGTTGTCATCACAGCCGGTATGGGTGGTGGTACAGGAACAGGTAGTGCTCCAATCGTTGCAAAACTTGCCCATGAAGCTGGCATCCTTACTATCGCTGTAGTTACAACTCCTTTCGAACACGAAGGTGTAGTGCGCATGAACAATGCTATGGAAGGTCTTGCAAAGCTCCGCCAGAATGTTGACAGCCTCATCGTTCTTCCCAACGACAAAATTTTCAAGGCAATGAAGACAGATCCAGAAAGAAAGCTTACTTTCCGCGAACAGTTCATCCTTGCAGACAATCTCCTTTGCGCCGGTGTAAAGGGCGTTACGGAAATCATCACTAAGCCTGGTGACATTAACGTTGACTTTGCCGATGTATGTACAATCATGCGCGGTTCCGGGGAATCAATCCTCGGTGTTGGAAAAGGTAAGGGAGAAAACAGAATCAACGAAGCAGTTGAAGGTGCCATCTTCAATCCTCTCCTTGAAAACCGCCAGATTGACGGTGCAAAGAAAATCCTCATCAACATTACTACAAACGGTTCCATTTCCCTTGAAGAAAGCCGCGAAATCATCAACCTTATCCGCCGTTCTGCAGACAAGAATGCAAACATCATCTTTGGTCTTGCTACAAACGAAAACATGGAAGACGACGATCTTTCAGTTACAGTCATTGCTACAGAATTCGATCCTTACGACAACGGTTTTGTAACTGCAGAAGAAATCCAGCAGTCGGTTGAAGAAAAGGATGACACTGTAGTTTCAAATGAAGATTTCAACAGCATCCTCAATGGCGGAATCAAGACTGATTCAAATCCTTCAGGCGGAACTTCTTTCTTTGAATCTTCTTTTGCAAAGCCAGAACCAAAAGCTTCGGCTCCAATCGGAAGCCATTCCATCTATGATACTCTCGGTTCTTTTGAACAGCCTGCAAAGACAGAACCTACTTCGATTTTTGCTGACACTACCGACAGTACACCGCCTGTATTTGCAGGGGAAAAGCTTCCTTCAGAAAGGGAAGTTATCAGCCTTGCTGCAGACGATGACCGCAATACCTTCAAGGTAAAGGGACTCCCTGCCGGAGCCGATGCAAATGATCGCGATGCTGTTCCATCGTTCTACAGAAACAGATTCAAGAACATGGGAAGTTCCATCGACCTTTCTCTGGACTGATTTAGACGGGATTTGCTTTGGACGGTTCAATCGAAAACCTTCTTCAGGATTTCTATAATGAGATAATATTTGTTGAAAACCATTCAAAGGTTACGGCAGAGACTTACCTCATTTCCGTAAAGGAATTCGTTTCCTATCTTAAGGCAAACAATATTTCAATAGACCATGTCACTGCCCAGACTGTGCTTTACTATTCGGCATGGAGGAAAACAAATGGAGTCAGCGAACTTACGGTTGCCAAAGACATGACGGCCCTCTGTGAGTTCGGGTCCCTTTTGGTAAGAAAGCAGGTTTGGGACGACAATTATGTTGCTGACCTGGACAGACCTAAAATTTCACGTGCCCTTCCAAAGGTTCTTGAAATAGATCAGGTGGATTCGCTGCTTGACGCAATAGATGTTTCCACCCCCCTTGGTGTCCGCGACAGGGCCCTTTACGAGGTGATTTACAGCTGCGGCCTTCGCATAAGTGAAGCTTCGGGACTTTTGCTGTCAAACATACACTTTGAGGAAAAGGTGCTTATTGTCCGCGGTAAAGGGGACAAGGAAAGGCTCATTCCTTTTGGCGGAGATGCAGAATTCTGGCTAAAACAATGGATTTTTGAAGCAAGGCCGGTAATAGTTGGGCCAAAAATTGTTGAAGAAGTCTTTGTTAATTCACGGGGGGAAGTTCTTTCGCGCAAAGGCATCTGGAAGAATTTCAAGGCTCTTGGAATAAAGAGCGGTGTGGATGCAAAGGTGCATACTTTGAGGCATTCCTTTGCAACCCATCTCCTTGCAGGAGGTGCAGACCTTCGTTCCGTACAGGAACTTCTTGGGCATGCTGATCTGGCAACTACCCAGATTTACACCCATGTTGACGACAGTCAGCTGAAGGACCACCACAGGGACTATTTCCCCGGCCATAAAGATAATGGCGGCAAGGAATAGATTCTAAAAATTGAAAAGATCAGCCTAGGCAAACATGCTTTAAGGCTGTCAAATTATAAAAAGGGGTATATCATGAGAAACACACTGAACAAGGCAATCTTTTGTACGATTGTATTTTCCGTATCTTTTGCAGTTCTTTCCTGTGCACCGTCCTATAATACTGTAAAAAGAATGCAGAAAATTGAAGAAGGCGTTCATAATCCTACAACCAAGGAAGAACTCCAGGAAGCCATCAAGAAATTTGATGCCCGTGCCCTTGACCTTGCTACAACAGAAGCTCAGGTTGGAATCTGGTATAAAATTCTTGGAACCCGCTACCTTGACCAGCAGCTTTACGGAAAGGCTTTTGAATGTTTCCAGAAGGCCCTTACTTACTATCCTGACAATGCAAACCTCTATTACTATGTAGCCCTCTGTGCAGGTTATCTTGCCAATTCAACAATGGATTTTGAGGCAAACGGACCTGCTTCTTCAAGCATAGAAAAAAGGCAAAATTACCTTCGTCTTGCAGAAACCGCCTACATCCGTGCCCTGGGCATCAATCCAAAGTATTACCGCGCCATGTACGGTCTTGGCGTTCTCTATGTGTTCGTTCTTGATGAAAGCGAAAAGGCTATTCCGCACCTTGAAAAATTCCTTTCGGTACAGGTAAAGGATACAAATGCCATGTTTGTTCTTGCCCGTGCCTATTACATGAACTACGACTTTGACAAGGCTGTTGCCCTTTACGACAGAATCATCGAGCTTAAGCCAAATGCTGAAAAGGTAAAGGAAGCTGAGGCAAACAAGAAGACTGTGCTGGATGCAAAGTTCAGCCAGGGAAAATAAATTTAAGTTGAAGTATATCTAATAACAAAAAGTTAACTTATCCGTGGAGTCTGAGGGGAGGTTTCACGGATTTTTTTTTCTGAATTTGACAATTCACGATCTTATTCTTACATTTTTTTTATGGATGTTCTTGATCTGGCCCTTGCGGGCATTGGATTCCTTACTACCAGGGAAAAAAAACTTTTAAGGAAAAATATTGACAGTTTAGATAATCTTGCGTTACTGTCTATAGAAGATATTTCTTCAATAACTGGCAGAAAAACAAGGGGTGGCTGGAATGGCTCCCTTGCTAAGGCCCTGGCTCAAAAAGCAGAGGCAATCATGGAGTCAAAGGACATTCATGGTGCTGTTTGCGGCGAAGCTGATTATCCTGCCATGCTTGGAACCATCAATGATCCGCCTTACTGTTTTTTCTACAGGGGTAACATTGAGGTATTGGGCAAGAAATGCGTTTCCGTTGTTGGAACAAGGAAAATATGTCAGGAAACGGCAGTTGCTGCCCTTGAATTTTCCAGGGATGCTGCTGCCAATGGACAGACGGTAGTATCAGGCCTTGCCAATGGAATAGATTCCTTTGCTCACAGGGGAGCCTTGCAAAGCGGTGCTGAAAGTTCTACGGCGGCAGTTCTTCCCTGTGGAATAGAATCTGTCGTTCCCTATGGCAACAGGGGGCTTGCGTCGGCAATCCTAAAGAACAATGGACTTTTGTGCAGTGAATATCTTCCGGGTACTCCTGCAGAACAATGGCGCTTTGTTCAGCGAAACAGGCTTATTGCGGCTCTGTCTCCTGCAACTGTGGTGGTTCAGGCTCCAAAAGGAAGCGGCGCCCTCATAACTGCAGATTTTGCCGTATCCTACAACAGGGATGTGGTGTTTCACAAAGCCGGTTTTTGCGAGCAGGCAAAACTGTGCGAAGGCCAAGACGGAAAAAAGGCAAAGGAGAATGCATCTTCTTCTGAACGGTATGTTCTTGAAGGGGCTCCTGTAATCGAAAACTATGCTGACTATGTTAGGGTGATGGAAAGTCCCCCTGGAACATTCAGTATGAAAGATAGACAGCTTGAACTTTTCTAGTTCAGGTTTTTTTGAGGTGTAATATGTCTGAAGAAGCAGAAAAAGAAACAAAAAAAGCAACTAAGAAGAAAAAGACAACAAAGAAAGCAGTCGCTAAGAAAACAAAGAAGACTCTCATCATCGTAGAGTCTCCTCACAAGGCTGAAAATATTGGAAATTATCTGGGCAGCAAATACAATGTAAAGTCTTCAATTGGTCATGTCATTGACCTCCCAAAGAGCCGCATGGCAATTCAGATTGAAAATAATTTTGAACCTGAATACATTACGGTTCGCGGAAAGGCAAAGCTCCTTAAAGAACTTCAGAAAGATGCGAAGAATGCAGACCTTGTTCTCCTTGCATCCGATCCTGACCGTGAAGGGGAAGCAATTGCATGGCATTTGAAAAATGCCCTCAAGGAAAAGACAGATGCTCCGATCAAGCGCGTTATTTTCCAGACAATTACTCCTGAAGGTGTCAATGCAGGTCTTGCAGATCCACATGAAATCAATGAAGCCATGGTTAATGCTCAGAAGGGACGCCGTGTAATTGACCGCCTTGTTGGATACAATCTTTCTCCTCTCCTTTGGAAAAAGGTAAAGAACGGTCTCAGTGCAGGCCGCGTTCAGTCCGTTGCCCTCAAAATGATCTGTGAAAGGGAAGATGAAGTAGATTCCTTCATTCCTGAAGAATATTGGACTCTTGATGCAGACTTCCAGAAGGGAAAGTCAAGCTTTACTTGCCATCTTGCAAAGTATAAGGGAAAGACTCCTGAATTCAAGAGCGAGGAAGAAATAAAGAACATCATTGAAGAGATAAAGAATTCTGAATGCAAGGTTACTGACATAAAGTCTACTGAAAAGACAGTAAGGCCAAAGCCTGCCTTCACTACCTCTAAAATGCAGCAGGCGGCAGCCAATAGGCTCGGTTTTAATGCAAGGAAAACAATGCAGATTGCACAGCAGCTCTACCAGGGTATTCAGGTAGGTAAAAACAATGTGGGTCTCATTACATACATGCGTACAGACTCTGTTCGCATTGCTGACAGTGCCCTGGAAGAAGTTCGCCAGTGGATCGGAAAGAATAATCCTGATCAGCTTCCTCCAGAGGCTATTACCTATGCAGTCGGAAAGGATGCCCAGGATGCCCATGAAGCCATTCGTCCTACTTATGTTGCTTATACTCCTGATGACATGAAGGAATACCTTACCCGTGATCAGCTCCGCCTTTACCAGATCATCTGGGAACGCTTTGTTTCATCACAGATGAAAAATGCAAAGACAGTTACTACTACTGCTGAAATTACTGCAGGTGAAGCCGTATTCAGGATTTCATCTACAAAGCTCAGTGAAAAGGGTTTCTATTCAGTAATAAAACTTCTTTCTTCAAAGGAAGAAGTTACGGGAAGCCTACCATCCCTCAAGGTTGGTGAAGTTGTTGAATCAAAGGAATTCCATCCTGACCAGCACTTTACACAGGGACCTGCAAGATATACGGATGCCTCAATCATCGAACTTCTTGATGATACAAAAATAGGTCGTCCTTCTACATATGCTTCCATCGTTAGCGTTCTCATTGACCGCTACTACATTACAAGAAGCAACAAACAGCTGGTTCCAACTCAGCTTGGCCGCATGATCAACAAGATTCTTGTAGAAGCTTTCCCTGAAGTCATCAATGAAAAGTTTACTGCAGAAATTGAAGCAAAGCTAGACGGTGTTGCCCAGGATCAGGTTGTATGGAATGACATGATCCGAGACTTCTACTCGCCATTCAAGGCAAGGGTGGATGAAGTGGAAGCAACTACAGAAAGCATGAAGGGCTTTCTTGATGAACAGACAGACAAGGTTTGCGACAAGTGCGGAAAGAACATGGTAAAGAAACTTGGCCGCTTCGGGTACTTCCTTGCCTGTTCGGGATTTCCGGAATGTCACAATACAAAATCAGTTCCATTGGCAAAGTGTCCTCGCGAAGGCTGTAACGGTGAAATCGTTGCAAGAAAGACAAAGGGACGCGGAAAGGAATTCTACGGATGTACAAACTATCCTGAATGCGACTTCATTTCTCACTTTAAGCCAATAGATGTTTACTGTCCAAAATGCAACTGGTTCCTTGTTGAAAAGTACGACAAAAAGAACGGTTCATACAAAAGTTGCATTAACCCTGACTGTGATTACCTTCATTCTGTTGATGAAGCTGTTGCCGCAGAGGCTGCAGGGGAATTTGCTGCTGCAAATGAAGCTGACAAGAAAAACAAGGGCCAATGATAGAATTACTGTCTCAATGCTGTGAGGAATTCCTCGTCTATATTTCCAGCGTAAGAAGCCTGTCTGAAAACACCGTTACGGGTTACAGGCAGGACTTTGCTCACCTGCTGGAGTTTTTGGGAAATGAACGAAAACTTGGGGAGGTTACACTTGATGACCTTAGGGCTTGCATCGGGAACTTGAGCAAAAAGAAATATTCTGTTACTTCCATCAACAGGTTCATTGCTGCCGTAAGGGGGGTGTTTTCCTACGCAAAAAGATTCGGATACATTGAAAAAAATCCCTCGCAGGAACTTAAGACTTTAAGGGGACCAAAGCATCTTCCTAAATTCATGACACAGACTGAAGTTGATGATATCTGTGCTCAGCCTGGGAACAAACCTTTGCTGTGGATGGCAAGGGACAAGGCTCTCTTTGAAATGCTCTATTCCAGCGGATGCCGTGTAAGCGAAATGGCAGACCTTAAGTTTTCGGATTTTACATCGGACTATACAAGTGCAGTTGTTACCGGTAAGGGGAAAAAAGACCGCAGGGTTTATTTTGAAGAAGATGCAAGAAAGGCTCTTGCCGAATACCTTAGGGAACGACGTGAAAGGTTTCCCATGCACGAAAAGGACGGTGCATCTCCCGTTGAAAATGTATTCATAAACCAGAAGGGGACAGCCCTTACACCACACGGGATTGAATTCATTGTCAAAAGGTACAGTGGAATGGAAGGAACGGGCAGACAGATTTCGCCACATGCCTTTAGACATACTTTTGCAACGCAGATGCTTAATAGCGGGGCAGACATAAGGGTTGTTCAGGAAATGCTTGGACATTCCAGCATAAGCACAACCCAGCGCTATACCCATGTTACTATGGAGCGACTTAAACAGGTATACGAGCAGGCATTCCCTCACTCCGGAAAAAAAGACTGAGGAAATGGCTCGTTGTTATAAATTGATACAAAGGAATTTAATATGGATAAGGAAAACAGAATAAGAAGTACTACGGTAATTGCCGTAAGGAAAGACGGAAAGGTTGCAATGGCCGGTGACGGTCAGGTAACAATGGGAAATACTGTGATGAAGGGAAATGCCCGCAAGGTCCGCAGAATATATGACGGAAAAGTCCTTACGGGATTTGCAGGAGCCACTGCCGATGCCTTTACTCTCTTTGACAAGTTTGAGGAAAAACTCAAGACCTTTAACGGCGACCTTACTCGTGCTGCCGTTGAACTTGCAAAGCTCTGGCGTACAGAAAGGAGCATGAGCAAGCTTGAAGCCCTTCTTTTAGTTGCAGACTCTTCAAAGATTCTTTTGATTTCCGGAAGCGGTGATGTCATTGAACCTGAAAACGACATCCTTGCCATCGGTTCAGGCGGAAACTATGCTTATTCTGCAGCCATGGCCTACATGGAATCAAGCACTTTGTCGGCAAAGGAAATTGCAGAAAAATCACTTAGAATAGCAGGTCAGATCTGCATCTACACAAATAACAATGTTGTTGTTGAAGAATTGTAAGGGGTAGACCAATGGCAAACAAAATCGAAGGATTTACACCTTCAGAAATAGTAGAAAAACTTGACAATTACATCATCGGACAGAACAAGGCAAAGCGCTTTGTTGCAGTAGCCCTTCGTAACCGCCAGCGCCGCATTCAGTTGCCGGAAGAAATCCGCGACGAGGTTGCTCCAAAGAACATCCTCATGATGGGACCTACAGGCTGCGGTAAGACTGAAATTGCACGCCGTCTGGCAAAGCTTTGCGGGGCACCTTTCCTCAAGGTAGAAGCAACAAAGTATACTGAAGTTGGTTATGTTGGCCGTGATGTTGAATCCATGGTCCGCGACCTGATGGCCGTAGGCGTAAACATGGTAAAATCGGAAATGCAGGAAAGGCTTCGTGAAAAGTGCATTCCCCTCGTGGAAGAACAGCTCCTGGACCTTTTGCTTCCTGGCAGCGGTTCCAGATCCAGCAGGAGCAATGGCGAGCCAAAGCAGTTTGCCCAGGTGCTTGGAAATATTTTTGGGGAAAACAGCCCTGTTCAGGGAAGCCTCATAAAGATTGACCTTCCAAAAGCTGGTACGGAAAATAATTTCCAGGCAGAACAGAAGGAACCTGAAGTATCCTCTGAAGAAAAGGAGAGGATGTCCTCAACCCGCGAAAAGTTCAGGCAGATGCTTCGCGAAGGAAAACTTGAAGACCGTGAAGTTGAAATTACTGTACACAAGCAGGCGAATTTCAGCATTGGAATGATGGGTGGAAATCCCGAAGACATTCAGGACAGCCTCAGCGGATTGCAGGACATGCTTAACGGCGGAAGAAGCAAGAAGAAGACTGTAACAGTTCGGGAAGCCCGAAATATACTTATGGCACAGACCCTTGACCGTCAGACAGACAACGACAAGGTTGCTGATGAAGCAAAGAATCGTGTTGAACAGAGCGGAATCATCTTCATTGATGAAATAGACAAGATTGCAACTCGCGGTGGAGACGGGGGAAGGGCAGAAGTCAGCCGTGAAGGCGTTCAGCGCGACATTCTTCCGATTGTAGAAGGCTGCGATGTCAATACAAAGTGGGGTGTAATAAATACAACCCATATTCTTTTCATCGGTGCAGGTGCTTTCAGCGTGTCTGCCCCAAGTGACCTTATTCCTGAACTTCAGGGGCGTTTCCCTCTCCGTGTAGAACTTGAGGCCCTCAAGAAGGAAGATTTCAAGAGAATACTTACGGAACCAAAGAATGCCCTCGTAAAGCAGTACAAGGCCCTTCTTGGAACAGAAGGCGTGGAACTTGAATTTGCGGATGAAGCCATCGACAGAATGGCCTTCATTGCGGAGGATGTAAACAGTCATCAGGAAAACATTGGTGCCCGTCGCCTCCATACAATTCTTGAAAGCGTTCTTGAAGAACTCAGCTTTGATGCGGACAAGCATAGCGGTGAAAAAATAACAATTGATGCCGCCTTTGTGGACAGCAGGCTGCAGGGAATTGTACAGAACCAGAACCTTGAAAGGTACATCCTCTAGGATGAAATCTTCAGGTGCAAAAAAAAGACTTCACGTTCCGTGGAGTCTTATTTTGTGCGTCCGTTGAATTAATCTGAATCTAAATATGTTGCCTTAATATTTCCGAACCTGCTTTTTTATTCCTTGATGTTGTTTTTCTTTCTGTAGTCGTCTGCAGATTTAAGAAGTTTAGACCTCTGCTTGTTGTAATCGTTGAGGGAGTTTCCCATGGCATTCTGTTCTTTGAGTAGCTTGACAAAATTGCTGCCCGGACAAAGTTCTTCGCATTCGTCCAGCTGTTTTTTGCTTTCCTCGTATTCCTTCATTTCAAACAGAAACTGGGAGTAGGCTGTTTTTGCATAGAATTTTTCAGCCTTTGTTCTTGAGCACTGAATTGATTTTACCTGCCATTCTCTTGTAGCGTCCTTTGATCCTCCAAATAGTTTTGGGGCATAGTAGTACCATTGGGCAAGGTTTATCATGGCAGGAGCAAAGTTCGGGTTTACTTTCAAGGCCTTTTCCTGATACTTCTTTACGGTTGTTCCGTTGAAGATAATGTCCTTGATGGAATATGCCATATAATAAGCTGTTATATCAGCATAACAGAGGCAAATTTCCGGGGTAAGCTCGCTGTCCTTCTTGTTTTCCAGGTATTCCTTGAGCTTTCCGCGCATTTCCACAAACTGTTTTCTTGATTCCCTGTTTTCGCCTGGAAATTCATAGATGTAGTTGTAGCGTTCCATCATCATAAGGGACTCAAGAAGAAGGCTGGCTTCCTTGCCAAGTTTTTCAACCTCTTCCCTGTTGTCTTCAGGAAATTTATTAATGGCAATAACGGCATCTGTTTTGTTTTCAAGACAGGTAAGTTCCATGCGGAGGTTCCAGAAAGCATCGATTACTGCACGTTCCTGTTCCGTGATTTTTTTACCTGCAAAGGAAGGCACCGTGGAGGTCAATACAAATATTGCCATTAAAAAATATCTTTTCATGGTCATAATTATAAGGATAAACAAAAAAATTAGAAGATGGTTTCAAAAATAATATGAATTATGAATTATGAATTAAGAATTAAGAATTATGAATTAAGAATTATGAATTAAGAATTAAGAATTGTTTTTCCTAAACTTTTTTTTCCATTTTCCGAAAATTGAAGTATGGGTATGAACAGTTTTTCAAATTCAATCGATTTACTCCAGCGCGCAATGGATGTTTCAAGCCTGCGTTATCAGGTGACTGCCAACAATATTGCAAACACTGATGTTCCTAACTACAAAAAGCAGTCCGTAAACTTCGAAAGTGAACTTAAGAAAGCTTTTGAAAGCCGCGACAACAGCCACAATGAATTCCGCATGATTACAACTGATGAGCGTCACATTTCAAGTGAAACTCCAAGGGACTGGCACAATGTTGAACCAAGAAGAGTTACAGACTTTGTTTCAACTGCAAAGCCAAACGGAAACAATGTTGATGCTGAAGAAGAAGCAATGAAAATTGTTCAGATTCAGATGCAGTACCGCCTGCTCACCCAGCTTACAAACTTTGAGTTCTCGCAGGTAAACACTGCAATGAAGTCAATCTAATCTAGAGTTTTATCAGGATAACTTGAAAGGAGAATACCATGGGATTGTTTACAAGCATTAATGTTGCATCAACAGGAATGAGCGTACAGCGCCTTCGTACAGATGTCATTTCAAACAATATTGCCAATGCAACTTCTACACGCACACAGGAAGGCGGTGCATACAGAAGACAGTCGGTTATAGTTGAACCAATTGCTTCAAAGAACCCACAGTGGAGAACTCCTTTCCTTGATGCTGCAAAAGACAATGGTCCAGGCCTTGGTGTTCGTGTTCGTGAAATCACAAAGGATACTGAACAGGGCAGAATGGTATATGACCCAACTCATCCAGATGCAATACAGTCTGGTCCAAACAAGGGTTATGTTGAATATCCAAATGTAAACATCGTAAACGAAATGGTAGACATGATTTCTGCAAACCGCGCTTACGAAGCAAACTCAAGCGTAATCCAGGGCAGCAAGGAAATGTTTGCTTCAGCCCTTGATATCGGTTCAAGATAGACCAGGGCATCACTAAAACTTGATTTTTAAAGTTTCCTGTAAAAAATTGTAGCGCTAGACTGCAAAAGTAGTGTAGAATTCTAAGACGAGGGGATAAAAAATGAATTTGACTATCGGAACACTTGAATTAAACAAAACACATTCAGCACATATGGGCACTGGTGCTATCAATACAAACGTCAATGTTGGCGGCGTTAACGGCGAAAACAACGGTGTTGAAAAAACAGGATCATTCAAAAGTTACCTTCTTGAAGCCGTAGACAAGATGAACTCCCAGCAGCTCAAGGTTTCTGCCCTTCAGGAACAGGTAATCACAGATCCAGACAGCGTTGACATCCATGATGTAACAACTGCAATGGCAAAGGCCCAGATGTCCCTTAACCTTGCTCAGACTGTAATTGAACGCGTCGTAAAGGGATGGACAGACCTTTCTCAGAACAGATAATGAATAATAGCACCGTTAAGATGTAAATGAGATAAATTTTATATAGAAAATACTAGTCAAATTTGAATTTGTATGGTAAAATTTTTCATTCATAATTGGAATTTTTATGCGGGTGGGAAAAGCATACAAACTTCAATAAATCAAATATTCGTTCATGGGAGGGGATTATGAACGAATGGTTCAAAAAAAGTACAGAAACCATTAAAACAAAATGGGGCAAATGGACAGTTCTCCAAAAGGTGATTGCTGGCGGAATTATTCTTGCAGTAGTTGTTGCCATTGTCCTTATGGCAAGAATGTCTTCGCGCCCGACAGCAGTAAAGCTTTTCAGTGCTCCTGTAAATGACGAGCAGGAAAGATCTGCCATCCTTACTCGTCTTGATGAAGACAGCAGGACTCACGCATATGTTTCTTCAGACAACTACATCTATGTAGAAAACGAAGCAATCGCAAAAAAATACAGAAGTCAGCTCATTGCGGAAGGACTTGCACCTTCTCGCATGGATTCTTTTGCACTTTTTGATGTAACAAGATGGTCCCGCACTCAGTTTGACAATCAGGTTAACTGGAAGCGATCCATGGAATCTTTGGTCAAGTCTCATCTTGAGTCTCTTGACGGAATCATGAGGGCAGAGGTTGTTCTTACGCTCCCTGAGGAATCCCTTTTCTCATCAAACCAGAATCCAACTACTGCCAGCGTCATCCTCTTTTCACGCGGCGGTTCAAATATTCTTGAAGACAAAAAGCAGATCAAGGGTATCCAGAACCTTATCATGCGCGGTGTTGAAGGTCTCAAGGCAGAAAACATTTCCATTGTTGACGGTGCTACAGGCCAGGAAATCAATGATTTTGAAGGAATGGCAGAAAGCGACCGTCTTTCAAACATTGAAAAAGAAAAGCGCATTATCCTCAAGCTTGAAACGGAATATGCAAGCCGTGTCCTCAAGGCACTTCAGGTAACATTCGGTGACAAGCGTGTTCAGATTGCCAATATGAAGATTGACATGAACACATCAAAACGCACTACAACTTCAAAGCAGATTCTTCCTACGGTCCTCAGGGAAGACAATCCTAATACACCTTACGATGACTCTGAAATTGTAGAAAAGATTGTAGTTTCAGAAGAAACAATCAACAAGTCTTTTACCGGAACAGGCTATAATCCTGAAGGTCCTGCAGGCGTTGAAGGACAGAATCCTCCTGTTTACAGCGACATGTCAAATGTTATCGGAAAGTCGGAAGAAGTTGCCGCAAAGAAAAACTATGCATTCGGCGAAAAAAATGTAAGCGAAGATACATCTCCACAGATTGACCGCGTAACAATTTCAGTCAACATCGACGGTAGGTGGGAACTTGAATACAGCGAAAAGAATCTTCCTATCCTTGAAAGGGGTCATCTCCGCAGAAAGTATACTCCTGTATCAGAAGAAGAACTTAAGAATGCAGTTGCCCTCGTTCAGGGGGCTGTAGGCTATACAAAGGCTCGCGGTGACAATGTTGTCGTAACGAACATTCCTTTTGACCGCTCTGAAGAACACAATGCAGAAGACATGGCATTCATTGCAAAACTCCAGCGCAACAGGACAATCATGTTCAGCCTTGTTGGTATCGCTGTAATCCTCATTGCATTCATTGCCTTCCGCATCATCAGCCGCGAAATCGAAAAGAGGCGCCGTCTTGCAGAAGAAGCAAGAATCCGCGAACAGGAAGAAGCTCGTCAGAGGGCTCTCATGGAAGCTCAGCAGCAGGGTATGGAAGTTACCATGTCTGTCGAGGAACGCAAGCGTGCAGAACTCCAGGAGAACGCAATCGCAATGGCAAAGGAACATCCGGAAGATGTTGCTATGCTCATCCGTACCTGGCTCATGGAGGAATAGTAGATGTACCCTATGCAGAATGGCTTCATAAAGCAGGTTAGACTTTCTGGAAAAGAAAAGGCTGCAATTCTCCTCGGTGAATTGGGCTTTACAGCAGAGACTCTCTGCAAGTACTTTTCTGATTCGGAACTTAAGAAAATCAATAGAGGGTTCGCTTCTTTGGGCGGACAATATAATGTAAACCTGGAGAATTCGGTTCTTGAAGAAACTTGTGCCTATGGCATTTCAAGAAATCTTTTTGCTCCAGATACAATTGCCAGGGCTCAGCAGAATGCGGAAGCAGCCGCAGCTCAGTATGCAGCAACAGCAAGACTCGGTGGTTCCGATGTGCTTTCAAGCAATGGTCTTAAGGCTCAGGATCTGGCAAATGTTCTTTCAATGTGGCTCAAGGAGGAGTAGACTATGGCAGAAGAAATGGTCGACGGAAAGAAAAGCAAAAAGAAAGGCGGAGCCAAAGACTATAAAAACCTTACAGGCCGTCAGAAGGCAGCTATATTTCTCGTTGCTGTCGGAAGCGATGTTGCTTCTGATGTTATGAAGCACCTTCGTGAAGACGAAGTAGAAACCCTTACATTTGAAATTGCTCGTCTCGATACAATCGATGCAGATTTTAAGGATCAGGTTCTTGAAGAATTTCAGGAACTCATGCAGGCTCAGAACTTCATCACTACTGGTGGTATCGACTTTGCCCGCGAACTCCTTGAAAAGTCCCTTGGGTCACAGAAAGCCATCGACATCATCAACCGCCTTACATCAAGCCTTCAGGTTCGTCCTTTTGACTTCATCAGAAGAACTGACCCGGCTCACCTGTTGAACTTCGTTCAGCAGGAATATCCACAGACGATTTCTTTGGTTCTTGCTTACCTTGAACCACAGAAAGCAGCACAGATCCTTCAGAATCTTCCTCCTGAAATCCAGCCGGAAGTTTCAAAGCGTCTTGCAACAATGGACCGTACATCTCCGGAAGTTCTCCGTGAAGTTGAACGCGTTCTTGAAAAGAAACTTTCTACATTGTCTTCTGAAGACTATACGGCAGCCGGTGGTGTTGACTCCATCGTTGAAATTCTTAACCTTGTTGACCGTTCTTCCGAAAAGGCCATCATCGAAACTCTTGAAGAAGACGATCCAGAACTTGCAGAGGAAATCAAGAAGCGCATGTTCGTTTTCGAAGATATTGTTATGCTTGATGACCGTGCAATCCAGAAAGTTCTCCGTGAAGTTGATACTCAGGAACTTGCAAAGGCCCTCAAGTCTGTTGATACAGAAGTTCAGGACAAGATTTTCCAGAACATGTCAAAGCGTGCTGCAAGCATGCTTAAGGAAGATATGGAATACATGGGACCTGTTCGTCTTAAGGATGTTGAAGAAAGCCAGCAGAAAATCGTTTCTGTCATCAGGCGTCTCGAAGACAGCGGTGAAATCGTTATTGCCCGTTCTTCTGATGACGAAATGGTCGTATAATCCATCAGTAAAAGTTATAAGGAAATAGAGTATGGCACAGAGTGTATTCAGGTCAAACGAAGTAACTACAAAAGAAGATAAAGTTGTTCTCCAGTTTACAAAGAATTTCGAACCTCCTAAGGAAGAGGTTGTGGAAGTCATTCCTGAATACACAGGTCCTACTGCCGATGATCTTCGTCGTGAAGCCGAAGCATTCAAGGCATCCTGGGAACATGAAAAGCAGAAGATGCTTGAAAAGGCTCAGGCTGATGCAGATCAGATCGTAAAGAATGCTGAAAATGCCGCCTTTAACCAGGTAAAGCACCAGGCAGACCAGGCTGCAGTGCTTAAGGCTCAGGCTCAGGAAGAAGCAGAAAAAATCATAAACGATGCCAAAATGGAAGCTCAGGCTATCCTTGACAAGGCACACAACGAGGAAAAGGATATTTTCAGCAAGGCTGAAACTGACGGATTCCGTGCAGGTCATGAAGAAGGCTACAAGGATGGTAATCAGGAAGCTGAAAGACTTGTTGAACGCATCCATAAAATGATAGAAGCTGTTCAGGCAAAGAGACAGGAAATTCTTGACGGTACTGAACAGCAGATTGTAAGCCTTGTTATCCTCATGGCACACAAGGTTGTAAAAATCATGTCCGAAAACCAGAAGAGCGTCATCATGTCCAATGTTGTTCAGGCTCTCAAAAAGGTTAAGGGTAGTGGAGATGTTACTCTCCGTGTAAATATGTCCGATGTTAAGCTTACTACAGAACATATCAATGAATTTATCCATCAGGTTGAAAATATAAAGAACATCTTTGTTGTAGAAGACAGTTCCGTAGACAAGGGTGGATGTATCGTTGAAACTGATTTCGGTGCCATCGACGCACGCATTTCAAGCCAGCTTTCTGAACTTGAAACTCAGATCCTCAGCATCAGTCCAATCAAAACTGTAGGGAAATCGGAAGTAATCAATCCAGATCTATAAGCAATTCATAATTTGGGTGGGGAAATTATGGAAAACTTTTTTGATAAATACATTAATACTGTAAATCGCATTGAGCCGATTAAATACACCGGTAAAGTCATCGGTGTAAAGGGCCTTCTTGTTGAATCCAATGGTCCCCGTTCTGTTATCGGTGAAATCTGTTCAATACAAATTCCAAGTCAGAACACATCTATCCTTGCAGAAGTTGTCGGATTTGAAGGCAATACTGTAAGGCTCACTCCTTATGGAGACATTAAGGGAATTGAGTGTGGATGCGTTGTCATTGCTTCAGGTCATGTTCTTGAAGTTCCTGTTGGGGAACATCTTCTTGGTCGTGTAATCGATGCAACTGGTAAATCTCTGGATGGAAAGGGAGACATTGCTGCCCAGGAATATTATCCTGCAACAGCATCGCCTCCTAATCCAATGAAACGCAAACCCATTGACCGACGCATTGTCACAGGTGTACGTGCAATTGACGGGCTCCTTACTGCGGGAAAGGGACAGCGCCTTGGTATTTTTGCCGGTTCTGGTGTGGGTAAGTCTACTTTGCTTTCTACTATTGCAAGAAATACAAGTGCTGACGTTAATGTTATCGCCCTTATTGGTGAACGTGGACGCGAAGTTTTGGACTTTATTGAAAGGGACCTTGGAGAAGAAGGCCTAAAGCGTTCCGTAGTTGTCGTTGCAACTTCAGATTCTCCTTCAATCTGCCGTTTGAGGGCAGCCTATGTTGCTACTGCCATTGCAGAATATTTCCGTGATCTGGGCAAGGATGTAATGATGCTTTTTGACAGCGTTACCCGTTTTGCCCATGCCCAGCGTGAAATAGGCCTTGCCAACGGTGAACCTCCGGCACAGCGCGGTTATCCTCCTAGCGTTTTCGACATGCTTCCAAAACTTTTGGAAAGAACAGGAACAAACGACAAAGGTTCCATCACGGCTTTCTATACTGTTCTTGTTGACGGCGGTGACATGGATGAACCTATTGCTGATAAAGTTCGCGGAACCCTTGACGGTCATATTGTCCTTAGTCGTGACCTTGCATCAAAGCAGCATTATCCTGCCATAGACATGCTTACGAGCATAAGCCGTCTTTCTGGTCGTGTTTCTGGTGAAAATACAAAAAAAGCAGTTCAGCGTGTTCGCAGGTGGATAGCAACCTATGCAGAACAGGAAGATTACATTACCGCCGGAGTTTATCAGAAAGGCAATAACCTTGATGTGGATGAAGCCATTGAGCATCATCAGGCTGTGGAAGAATTTCTCTGTCAGGAACAGAATGCCCATCTTAAAATTGAAGATATCCTTCAGAGTCTTTCAGAAGTCAGCGGAATTGAAATTCCAGAAGAAGAATATTCTGAAAGCCCAGCTTGATTTTACATCTCATAAAACGGACGAATGAAAAAATTCCAGTTCAAAATGCAGAAAATTCTTGATCTCAGAAAATTCGAGCAGCAGCAGGCTGAAGCCGAGCTTGGAAAAGCTAATGCTGAAGTTGCAAGAATCCAGCGTGAATTGGATAACATTGCCATGCAAAAGGTCAGGACATCAAAAGCAAATGAAGGTCAGACTGATTTCTATATATTGACACAGATGGAAAGGTATTTTGTCGGTCTTGATATAAAGAAAGAAATATTCCTTCAGGAAATGGTTCAGGCTCAAATGGTGGCTGATGAAAAGCGTGCCGTTGTCCTTGAGTGTATGAAGAAAACAAAATCCCTGGAAAAATTAAGGGATAAGCATTTTGAAGCCTGGAAAAAGGAAACCCTAAGGCAGGAAGAAATCGCAGTAGATGATGTGGTTACTGCGAAATCCCATCAAGAATCTTCTTAAAATAATTTTCTTTTGATTTCTACTGGTTGTCTTCAAGCTGAATTACTTTCCAGCCTTCAGTTTTGTCCATTGATTTTAGGTCATCTACAACCTTGTTGAGTCTGGAAAGTTCCCTGTCCAAAGTTTTTTTGTAATCAAGTTTTCCGTTGCCTATTCTTTCCCTTTCGTCTTCCCAGTTCTGAAGTCCAGTAAGGTAAAGGAACTTGAATTTTCCAACATTAGCCTTTTCAGCCCAGATGGAAGCTTCCTGCCAGTAAACATAGCAGATTTCATAGCAGGCTTTTGCCTTTTCAAGATTTCTAAGGTATTCATCTTTCCATGGAGCATCATAGAAATAGGCAACCTTCTTGTCATATATTCTGCCAAGTCGAAGGTGCTGCTCAATAAGTTTCAGGTTCAAATGCATCTGAAAAAGGCATCGGTATTTTTCCCATTCAGTTTCATTTTCAATTTTTGTATAGGCGTAAAGTGGATTGCAAAAATCAGCCTTGACTGCCTGTTCAAGCCACCAGATGTTTTCCATTGTATCATCTGGAAGCTGCTGGTGGTGGATATGGTATAATTTATAGTAGTCTTCCTTATATTTGCATACATATGCGTCTACCTTGTTGATTCCAAGAAATGAAAGGACAGTACACAATGAGAAAATTTTCAATGCATTGAATAAAGACTTTTTCACGCTTTCATTATCGGAAAAAGAGTCTTCTTGAATTAGAACAAAATAAGGCCTTGAAATATGCGGAATTTCATGTTCTTCAATAAACTCAAATTTTCTGATAAAATTAATTGGATATATATTCGCTATGAAGTCCAGGGTACTAAAAACCGTTTTAGGTATTTCCATATTCCTCGCCATCATTGCCATTTCCATGGTAGTGGTTAGACCTTTGTACAGAAAGGTTGACCAGACTGTGCGTAGCCTTAAAGCAGATGCCATGGCAAAATTTGAATCAAGTACCGGTCTTTCCATTTCATACAAATCCCTGTCTCCTTCCATTCTTTCTGGCATAGTGCTGAATGGGATTGTCCTCAGGGATGCTGAAACAAAAGAAGAAATCCTTACTGTAAAGAAAACTTCCATATATTACAGACTTTCAAAACTCATTCACGGTGATCTTGACCATGCCTTTACAAAACTTTCCATAAACAATGTTGTCATAAACTGCAGCTATGAAAATCTTCAGAAACTTTTTTCTTCTGCTCAGGAAAAGGAAGAAAAGAAAGAATTTACCATTTCTTATGTTGAAAATCTCGTAAGGACAATTGCATTCTCCGTTCCTTTCGATGTACAGGTAAAGAATGTTCGCTTCAAGTATTCTTCCGGCATGGATGTTTATTCCCTTGCCCTAAGGGAACTCCTTTTAAAGAAGAATAATTCTTCAAGTTCTGTTTTCCTCAGACTCAACGGTTATGTTGATTCCAATATCGAAGTTTTTGGCTATAAGTCTGCAGGATTTGTATACAGAATCGACGGAAACCTTTTTAATGACATTTCTGGAAGTTCGTTCAGACTGAGGCTTGATGATTACAGGCGTGCCGCCTATTCTGTAAAGCATCAGGAATTCCTTCTCAATTACAAGGACCATAAATTTATCGTAAGAACAACCAGAAATTTCTTTCCTCTAAACCTTAGGGTTCTTTTTAATCTGGACAGCTTTTCCGTGGAAAGTACAGTCCGCATGAATTCCCTTAATCCTCTGAGCATGTTCAGGGCTCCTGAATACAACGGCATTATCAGTTTCTTCAAGGGGTCAATCTTTACGACAGACTCATATTTCTTTATGGATCTTAGGGACAAAAACTACAGCTATACTACAAAAACTACCGTCAACATGCCAAAGGGAAAAAGGTTTACCAAATACGGCCAGAATGTTTTTGTAAATTGCAGGGGAAACAATACAGATGTTGTCATTGCTGAACTTTCTGCCGACGGCGGAATTTTCAAGGGTACCTACAAGGGTGATTTCAATATACCAAAACTTCAGCCCAAGGGAACCCTGAATCTGGATTACTATGCCTTTTCAAACGGCAATAAAATTTCCACGACTGCCTATTTCAAGCCGAGGGCAAATGAAGGCTTTGATTTCTTCATGCCGGAAGTACATTTTGGTAAATGGTGTACCTATTCGAATTTCAAGGCTTATGCATCGCTTGGAAAAAATATTGTCCTTGTTGTTGATGCTGACGATTATTCTCATCCTGAATACGGAACTCCGGGACACCTTACGGCAAACGGGAACCTTCAGCTTGGTGACAATAAATACCTTCAGGCTTCAGCAACCCTTAACAACTTCTTCCTGGATACAGGACTTAAAACGGCAGCCTTTTTTACGGACGGGGAAGGAGATATACCTTGTGTTGGACCTGCAATTCCAAAAGCTGAACCTTATATCACTCAGGTTGAATGCTATTTTGCCACTGACTTCGATAACATGATGTACAATGCTCCTGTTGTCATCTGTGCTAATACAAAGGAAGACAAGGAAATCGGTTTCGTTTCGTTTGACGGCACCGATACTTCTTTCTCGTTCAGCAGAATTGACATTATGTATGGAAGCAATTCCATGCTCGCTACCGGTTCCCTTGACATTGACAGAAATCTAAGGCAGCTTAACTTTTTTACAGATCTTAACCTTAATTCTTTTCCTTATTCTTTCAACGGGGTTTATGCCTGGGGTGAATGGCTTTCCATTACCGGTAATTACGGTTTTGAAGCCATGGTAAACTACGGAAAGACAACGGATGGATCTTTAAGATGCAACAGCCTTCCTCTTTCCTATGGAAAATATTCTGCGTCCTTGTCTGTAGATACTAATTTCAGTTTCAGCAGCAACGGAACTTGGGATGCCTTTATCGATAAGTTTGAAATCTCAGAATTGAGCGATAATTTCAGATCAAAACCTAAAATCGTGTTTGCCGGAGAAATGAATGACAAAGGGCTCATTGCCTCAAACATCCTTTATTCTGACAATATTTCTTCCCTTGACGGAAATGGGTTCATTCTATGGAATATTTCCGAAAATGGCTTTGATGATGCCGTTGTAAATATAAGTCTTGCAAGCCCTGTTTCCAATGAAAAACTTTCTTTCGGAGGGGAAGCAAGAAGCATGTCTCAGGACAAGTTCTCCCTTGCAAATTTCAAGAAGGACCTTTATTTTAACCTTACAACCGGAATTTTCTCTTTCCCTATAAGTCGATTCATCACGGGGCAGGGTGCAGGAAATACAGTCTCCTTCAATATAAATGCAAGCGGTACTTTTGAAAATCCACTTTATGCCATTGATGTAATTGATTCTTCCATTCTTCTCGGTGGAAATAATCTTGTTGCCAAATTGAATGCAACCTACATTGACGATGTTCTGGAAATTTCAAAGGCAGATGTTTCCTGGAGATATTTCAAAGTTGATGAGGTTAATGCCATAATCGACATGAATAACTTTGAGGGTAAATCGAGCCTTCACTTTAAGATGAATGGGGTAGACAGGCAGTTTGATGCTGGCTTTGACTTTGTAGTTTCCAACCTTTCTGATTCGGAAAAGAAAGGTATTCCGGAAGCCTTTTCAATTGATGCAGACTGTGTAAGTCTCGTCAGCAATTTCATAGAATCCTTTACTCCTTTTCACCTGTCTTTGATTCGTTCTCCTGGACGAGTGGATATTGTAACTGATGAATACATAGGTGCCTATGGAGAAATTCTTGATGACGGCTATGTTTCCTTTACGGTTGCAGAGGACAAGGCCCTTCATTTTGACATGGACGGTTCCTATAGAAACTCTATTATGGATATGAATTTTAACGGTTTCTATTGGAATTTAAGCAAGATTGCCTATATTTTCAATTCCGACATGTTCACCCTTTATTCGGGTGTACTTTCCGGAAACCTGACCATTTCAGGTTCTTTAAGCGACCCTGAATTTGGCGGTACCATGGTCCTCGTTATGCCAGACTTTAATCTTCCTCAGTTTGTTCCTGACCATTTTGCAACAGATGAAATAAAAGTCGTTTTCTCTTCAGAAGAAATATCTCTTACGGAAACTCTGTTTCGTGTTAGAAATGGTTATGTTGCTGTCAGCGGACTCATAGCCATGGACAGATGGGCTCTCGATAATTTTACCGTAAACATCCGGACCCTTGAGAATTTCAAGATTCCTGTTGATGCCAAGGTGGATCATTTTAGGATCAAGGGATTTACATCGGTGGATGCATCTCTTGTTCTGGAAGATCAGGCTCTTAACCTGAACGGTTCCATAGAACTTCAGAATTCTTCGCTTTCCTACAACATGAGTACGCAGGAAAAGATTCTTGAACCTATAAACTCAAATATAAATCCTAAAAAGAAGAGGAAAAAGGCAAAGACCGGTGAAACAGGATTCAAGCCTTCCATTAATTTCAATATAAATCTTGCCCTCATGATTGGACACAAGGTTCAGATAGATGTAAATCCTTTTCTCCGAAGTCTTATTGCACCTTCAACGCCTATTTATGTAGCGGCTGATACTGCATCAGGAGTCTGGAGCATAAAGGGCGACATTGTTCTTCGCGGCGGGGAAATTTCATATTTGAACAGAAACTTCTATCTAAAGCAGGGTAGATTGATTCTCAATGAAACTCAGGACCATTTTGACCCTAACATTACCGTAAGGGCCGAAACCCGCGAAAGAGATTCAAACGGGGATAATGTAAACATTATTCTGTCCGCAATTTCACAGAATCTGTCCAAATTCAACGCGGTCCTTTCTTCTATTCCGGCCCGATCTGAAGCGGAAATCATGAGTTTGCTTGGTCAGATTGTTTCTGGTGACGCCAATTCTGTAGGAAACCTTGTTCTTTCCGGCATGGATTACGGGGTTCAGGTTACGCTTCTACGTAAATTTGAGAACTCATTGCGTGATTTATGTAATTTTGATATATTTTCACTCAGGACTACAGCCTTGCAGAATACCATCATGCAGGGATTGGAAATGGGAAACAGACCGGAAAACAATTCCGTTATCGGTAACCTTTTTGACAATTCGACTGTTTATATTGGTAAATATTTCGGAAGCGATGTTTACGCAGATGCTCTACTGCACTGGACCTATGACAGGAAAATGGCGGGGGTAAGCGAAGCTATGGGTGAGGGACTTGTTTTCCAGCCAGAAATTGGTCTTGAATTCAATGCTCCGTTTGGAAACATACGCTGGAATTTTGCACCGGACCTTAGCGACATGCAGTCGTCATGGGCGAAGGCTACATCCATAACACTGTCGTGGCGATGGGCGTTCTAAAAAGTTCAAAAATTGGGGATAAATTATGTCATTTAATAATAGGCGCTATCTTTTTTCTGTTCTTGCTGTCCTTCTTTCTGTTTTTGTTTCAGCTTTTTCTCAGACATCACTTTCTGATGACTGGTATTACAATAAGCCAATCAAATTGATTCACTTTCAGAACCTGAAAACTGTAAAGCATGGCGATCTTGATGGTATTACCAGCAGCTTCATAAGCAAGCCGTTTACTGACGACCTTGTCAGCGAACTTTATGACAGGCTCTTTTCAATTGATTATTTTGATGACATTGAAGTAAAGGCAACAAAAAACAATGACGAGGGAAAAACTGTTACCCTTATTGTTGTAGTTCAGGAAAAGCCTGTTGTTGTGAGGCTTAAGTTCTCCGGCAATTCGGGACTTCATACTTCAGACCTCAAGGCAAAGATTTCTCTTAAGAGGGACGACATATTTATAGAAGAAAAACTTTCTCAGGATGAACGTGCCCTTAGAAATTTCTATATAGAGAAGGGGTATACAAGGGCTACGGTTAATGCTTCCTATGAAATGAAAGATGACGGTGTCCACGTATATTTCAAGATTCTTGAAGGAAAAAAATCCGTTGTAAAGAAGATTAACTTTGTGGGAAACAAGGTTGTTTCTTCAAAAACATTGAAGGGTAAACTCAAGATGAAGGAAGTAAGCCTTTTCAACAACGGTGCTTTCCAGGATGCTTCAATTTCTGCAGATGCAAGGGCTGTTCTTGCATATTATCAGAACCGTGGTTATGCTGACTCAAAGATCCTCAATGTTTCTCAGGATTCTGAATACAACGAGCAAAAGAACCGAGAAGAAGTTACAATTACCTTTCATATTTCGGAAGGTGCCCAATATACTTATGGCGGAATGACTTATCAGGGCAATAGAATTTTTAGCAGCGAAGAACTTGATAAGCTTTCAACCTTAAAAATAGGTGCCATCTACAATGAAACAAAGTTTCAGGAAACAAGAGCGAATATCCAGAACAAATATTACGAAAACGGATATACATCAAACCAATTCTATCCAGAGCAGAAGAAGGATGCTGATGTAAGGGTAGTTTCTTATGTTCTTCACATTGATGAAAAACCGAGAAGCCACATTGAAAACATCATCATCAAGGGAAATGAAAAGACAAAGGACTTTGTAATCCGTCGTGAAATCCCTATTGATGAAGGCGACATTTTCTCAAATGCCAAAATTACAAACGGTATGAGAAACCTTTACAACCTTCAGTTCTTCTCAGCAGTAGCTCCTGAAGTAGTTCAGGGTTCTGAAGAAAACCTAGTAGACATTGTATTTACTGTTGAAGAGCAGAGTACAACTTCCCTAGACATAGGATTTACTTTCTCCGGTGTCTCAGACCCAGATGATTTACCTGTTTCCCTTTATGCGAAAATTCAGGAATCTAATCTCTGGGGAGAAGGACGTTCAGCATCTGCAAGCACTACAATTTCTACAAGCGAACAGTCTGTTTCCCTTGGATATGGTCAGAACTGGCTTTGGGGAAAACCTATTGCTGCAAACTTTTCCATTGGCTATTCTCACTCAACAAACTATGCCCTCCGCAACAAGCTCATGCCTAGTGGTGATATTAATGATGACTACTATTACATGAAGTATATGCAGAATCAGTTTAATTTCAGTACATCCCTTTCAAAAAGATGGACCCCTGACTTTGCTATCCTTACTCTTGCAGGAGGTATGACCAACAGTATCCTCTACAATGATTATGACGATGACCTTTATGTTCCATACGATTCTTCTGTAAGCTATTACAACAAGAACTGGGAACCAAAGAATTCCCTCTGGTCTTCATTTTCTGTAGATGCAAGAAACATTGCCTATGACCCTTCAAAAGGTTGGTTTGCCAGCCAGAGACTTTCTTGGAACGGACTCTTTAAGAAGGGCTTCTTCGGCTTTGCTCCGGAATGGGGTGAAACTGAATTTTACCTCAGAACCGATACAAAACTTGAAAAGTACTTTACTCTGCTAGAACATAACATTGCAGATACATTTAACCTTAAGCTTGTTCTCATGGGATATTCTGCGCTTTCGTTCCAGTTCCCAACTCCAGGTACAAATATCAAGAGATCTAACCAGCTTTACATTGACGGTATGTTCATGGGACGTGGTTGGACAATTTACAACAAGAATTATGGACGTGGTCTCGCAATGTGGAATAACTCCGTTGAATTGCGTTGTCCGGTTATTCCCGGTGTAATTGCCTTTGACCTCTTTGCAGATGCAGTTGCCATTACAAAAAATCAGGAAGACATCTTTGGTGGACTTACAAAGGAAGACTGGTACTACAGTTTTGGTCCAAGCATTAGATTCTGTATTCAGCAGTTCCCTCTTAAGCTTATTTTTGCAAATACCTGTAAATTTAGGGACGGACAGTTTGTATTTACTGACCAGGATGGTGACGGAGACTATAAGTGGAACAGCAACTGGCACTTTGTTCTCTCATTCAACATGGCTAACAGATAGTATTGTTTCAGGAGTTTATTATTATGAAAAAAAATATTTTTGTTTTATGCATTCTTTCCATTGCTTTTACGACTGCTTCTTTTGCACAGCAGATTACAAAGTTTGCTGTTGTTGATACAAACAGGGTTTATCAGGCATATTTCAGAAATTCTGCACCAGTCAGAAATTTTGAAACAAAGAAGGAAGATTTCCAGAAAGAACTGGACAAGTATGTTGCAGAACTTCAGCGCCTCAACGATCAGAAAATCGAATATCAGCGCAAAGGCAATGAATCTGAAGCGATGAAGATTGAAGCGCAGATTACAAAGAAGACTGACTTCATCAATGAGTATACAAGTGCAAAGAATACTGAACTGGAATCCCTCAAGAAGTCCCTTAAGGAAAACAATGCTTTCTATAAGCAGCTGTACGATACTCTTGCCCGTGTTGCAGAAAGCGGCGGTTACAGTGCAATCCTTAATCTTCAGGAAGCAAATTCCGTTCTCTGGTACAGTCCTTCTGTTGACATCACAGACCAGGTAATTTCTCAGCTTGGATTGTAAATAAAAATGGCAGAAGAAACACCGATTATTGCTCAGTATCGCGGCATCAAGGCCCAGTATCCTGATGATGTTCTTTTCTTCAGGTTGGGCGATTTCTATGAAATGTTCAACGAGGATGCCGTAGAAGTTTCTCGTCTGCTAAACCTTACCCTTACGCATCGTGCCGACAATCCTATGTGCGGCATTCCATATCACGCTTCGAAAATCTATATTGCCCGTCTTCTCCGCATGGGGAAAAGAATAGCCATTGCCGAACAGATTGGCGAAATTGCAAAGAAAGGTCTTACAGAACGCAAGGTTGTGGAAGTTATTACTCCGGGTACGGCAACTGAAAGTGAATACCTTGACGGCAATGCCAACAACTTCCTTGCCTGTGCATGCATCGAAAAAGACCAGGTAGGCCTTGCCTATGTTGATGTTACAACTGGTGAATTCCGTGCTACAGGTTTCAATGAAAAATCCCTCAGGGAAAACCTTGCAAAGGAATTGGGCAGATGTTCCCCCCGTGAAATCATTCTTCCAGAAGGCCTCCGTAACAATGAGAATGTAAATGCCATTCTTGCAAGTCTTTCAATTTCTTCCGTGTCCTATTATCCTGACTGGCATTTCAATTCAAAGCAGTGCTATGACCGTCTTGTAAAACAGTTCAAGACAGCAAACCTTAGTTCTTTTTCTCTGACAGAAACAAGCCCTGAAGTTGCACCTGCAGGATTTCTTCTGGACTACATCCTTAAGACTACCAATTCTGAATCCGACCACATAAAGGGAATTTCCGTATACAGGGATTCCCAGTTTGTCATTATGGATGATTCTTCAAGGCGCAATCTTGAAATTACATCCAACCTCCGCGACGGCTCAGTTCAGTATACTCTCCTTGAATGCGTGAACAATGCGAAGACTGCCATGGGAGGGCGACTTATCCGTGACTGGCTTTCTTTCCCTTTGACCAATGAAGAGCAGATTGTTTCCCGTCAGAATCATGTTCAGGTTTTTGTAGACAGCGTTTCATTCCTTAGGAAAGTTCGCGAGCAGCTGGACGGCATCCTTGATATTGAACGCCTTGCCGGAAGAATTGCCATGGACCGTGCCCATGCAAAGGATCTTCAGGCCCTTAAGAATTCCCTGAACCTTTGGCTTAAAGCCCGTCCATCCCTTGAAGAAAAAGGCTTTGTTTTTTCAGATTCTTCAGATGCAGAAAAAATTACTGCCCTCATTGAAAATGCCATCGACGACGATCCTGCAACTGTATTTACAGAGGGTAGAATCATAAAGGAAGGCTGGTCTGAAGAACTTGATGAATGGAAAAAAATCCAGCGCAACTTTAATTCTGTCCTTGAAGAATATGCAGAAGAAGAAAGGCAGCAGACTGGAATTCAGAACCTTAAGATAAAGAATACAGGAAACCTTGGATATTTCATTGAAGTAACAAAGGGCAAGCTTGATAAGGTTCCTTCTCATTTCATAATGAAAAGAACCCTTGTAAATGCCGATCGCTATACAACGGAAAAACTTCAGCAGCTGGAAGAAAAGCTCAATGAGTCCGGTTCAAAAATTATTCAGCTTGAACATGACCTTTTTATCGAAGTAAGAAACGAGCTTAAAAAATATGTTCTCTACCTTCAGCAGACGGCACAGGAAATTGCATATTGCGATGTAACAAGTTCCTTTGCCGATGCTTCGGTTTCCCATGGTTGGGTTCGCCCTGAAATTTCCGGAAACAGCAGGGAATTCCTTGTTGAAGAAGGAAGGCATCCTGTTGTTGAACAGCATCTTCCAAAAGGTGAATTTGTACCGAATGACCTTAGCCTTTATTCCGGAGATAAAGGAAAAAGCTTTGCCCTCATTACAGGTCCAAACATGGCGGGAAAAAGTACCTTCCTAAGGCAGAATGCCCTCATTGCATTGCTGGCTCAGACCGGTTGTTTTGTTCCTGCAAAAAGTGCACGGCTTGGAATCGTAGACAGGATTTTCTGCCGTGTCGGTGCCAGCGACAATCTTGCGAAAGGGGAATCAACCTTCCTTGTTGAAATGACGGAAACTGCACGAATCCTTAGAAGTGCAACCGACAGATCCCTTGTAATCATGGATGAAGTAGGGCGTGGTACAAGTACGGAAGACGGACTTTCCATTGCCTGGGCTGTAAGCGAACATCTTCTCAATACCCTTAAGTGCAAGACTTTGTTCGCCACCCACTACCATGAGCTTACAAGGCTTGAGCATGATTCCATAAGTCAGCTTTGCATGGATGTAAGTGAAAACGGCAAGGACATCGTATTCCTCCGTAAGGTAATCCAGGGTGCGAGTGAAAACAGCTATGGTATCCATGTTGCACGCCTTGCAGGAATTCCAGAACCGGTAATTGAACGCGCACAGGAAATTCTTGAAAAAATTCAGTTGGATGCAGGGGATGATGCAAATGTAATTGAGACAGTAAAGACTGCTGCTGCGGAAAAGAAAGTTCTTACTTACGCCGGAGGTCTTTTCAGTGAGGAAGAAATGGTCATTAACGAAATCCTTTCGTCTGACCTGGACAACATGACCCCAATGGCAGCCCTACAGGCAATTTCCAGATGGAAGAAGTCCCTTGACGGGCGCTGATTCAATGTAAAAATTCCTTAAATTTTTCCTCATTTTTTCCACTTTTTATTTTTTTCTGAAAATAATTTATGTGATGCTTCTAAAGAGAATTTTCATCAGGACAAGGGACTCCCTTCGAATAGCCCTGAATTTTGCTTACGGAGGAGGAAACTGCCTTGTGTGTGGTTCCGAAACTTTCCTGGGTGATGTATGTAAAAAATGCAGGAATAACCTTTTGTTAAGATGTGTTGCTGACGGAAAAAAGGAAAGGTGTGCTGTCTGCGGCAAAGTTCTTTTAAGCGAAGAGAAAATCTGTATGTCCTGTAGGAATGAGAGGGTAATTAAATCCTGTGACTTTGTTTTTCCTATTTTTCCCTACAGAATGTGGGCAAAAAACTTCATGTTTAACTGGAAAATGGCAGAAAAAAGAGGATTGTCCACCTTTGTTGCACTGTTATGCCATAAGGCTATTGATGCAAATTTTAATATAGAACAAAAAGTTATAATACCTGTTCCTCCCAGATCTGGGAAAATAAGGGAAAAGGGGTGGGATCAGATTGATGAGACCTGCAGCGTGCTTGAAAATCTTTACGGTTACAGAGTTTTAAGGCTTTTAAGGAGAAAGGACAGCGTTCAGCAGAAAAAACTTGACAGAAACCAAAGGCTTGATGAATCTGAGGAAAGGTATGTCCTTTCAGGAAAAGGAATTGGCATAAAGCGTGAAAATCTGCCAAAGCGTGTTATACTTATTGATGATGTCATGACTACAGGCATTACCGTAGAAAGCTGTGCAAAGGTTCTTAAATCCATTGGCATTGAAAAAGTGGATGTTTTGACCTTATTTATAGTGGACTAGAATCTTTTTATGGATTAAAATTATAATGTTGGTTATGCATTGACGATACTGCGGATTTTTTTAAGGAGTTTGAAATGGCAGAAGAAGATACATCCTTTCAGCTTGTAACATTCCAGCTTGGTGATGAACTTTACGGCGTAGATATCATGGATGTTAAGGAAATCGTTAAGACACAGAATGTCCGTCCGATTCCAAACGCACCGTTCTATGTAGAAGGTATCATCAACCTTCGTGGTGAAGTTATTCCTATCATCAATCTTCATAAGCGTTTCTATCTTAAGAAGATGACAGTAGATGACGATTCCCTTACAGAAGATGAAGGCGGATTCATCATTCTTGATATTGAAGGCAACAAGATTGGTATTATCATTGATAGAATTGCCCGTGTTATTCCAGTGGATTGCGGAGAAATCAAGCCGCCTCCACAGATGCTCAGCGGTATCGGAACAGAGTACATTCAGGGTGTTGTTCGCCAGGACAACAGTTACCTGATCATTCTTGATACACGCAAGCTCTTCAGTGCAAAGGAACTTCAGAAGATTCTGGAACCAGATGCAGAATAACAGTTGACTCATTCATCAACTCCCGGTGTGACAAACCGGGAAGTTTTCTTTATACTATGTAGCAGGGAAATTCTCCCTTAAAAATTATTCCCCTTAGATTTCACAAAGGAAAATTAAAAAAATGATTCATACTTACAGTCCTACTATTCGCCGCAAAGAAATGGAAGCCGTTCTTACCTGCATGGTTGATGAAAAGATAGGTCCTGGTGACATGAATGTAAAACTCATTCAGACTGCAAAAGAACTTATTGGTTTTGATGGTGCTGTAGCATTGCGCAGTCCAGCAATTGCCTTCGAATACATTTTCAAGGCTTTGGATTTTTCAAAGGATGGTGCCGTAATTTTCAGCGCACTCGCTCCTGCCTATCAGGTTCTTACAGTAGAGAAACTTGGATATAAAACACTCTTTGCAGATGTGTCGGAAGAAACAGGACTTGTAACTGTAGAATCAGTTCAGAACTGCATTAAGGAGGGAGGTCGCCTTCTTATTCTTGCAGAATCCATGGGTGTCCTTCCAAACATCAAGGCTTACCTTGAACTTGGAATTCCTGTTGTAGAGGACATTTCTCAGTCTGCACTTTCAAGCTATCCACTTGATGAAGAAGATGTTGCAAAGAAACCGGCTCCAAAGCCAGCTGCAGGAGAAGAGCAGAAGGCAGAGGAAGAAGTTCTTGGAAGAAGGGCAGGCATGTACGGCGTATATGCAATTCTCGGAATGGAAGAAAAGGACATAATTACTGCAGGTGGCGGTGCACTTCTCATTGCTCCTAACAGAAAGGAATGGACTGTTCTCAAGCATATTGCTGAAGAAGCTCCATTCACTGATGCAATGACAGACATGAACGCAGCCCTTGCCTATGTTGAGCTCAAGGAATTTGCCCGCAACGAAAAGACAAGGCAGGAACTTTTTACATTGTATTCCCGCGCCGTAATGTCTGGACGTCATAAGACTTATGTTCGCGCAGAAGGAAGAGGTTCTACAATCTATTCTTTCCCTCTGGTTTTGAATTCCGGATTTAAGGATGCAAAGGCCTATGCCCAGAAGAAGAACATTGAAATTCGTCAGGCTTATGAAGATTCAATCATGGCTTTGAGACAGCAGGAAATTTCAAAGAACTGCATCTGTGCCAATTCTCTCTATTTAAGGTGTGCCCTATTCCCATTGTACCCAAGGCTTGGACAGAAGGACGCAGGCCAGATTGTAAAGGTTCTTTCTACAATGCTCTAATTTTTTAGGGATTTTTTTATAGATGAAAAACTGTCTTATAGTATCCAATTCATTTAAAACTGACGCAGACCGTCTTGGAAAGGAAATTTCTTCTTTTCTAAGGGAGAGGAAAATTACTGCTTCGGTTTTTGCATACAATGGAAAGGATGCTGTTCATGAAAAGCCTCTTGAAATAGATTTCACCGGATATGATTTTGCAGTTACCCTTGGTGGAGACGGAACTGTTCTTTTTGCCGGCAGAGGATGTGCTCCTCTTGGCGTTCCCGTTTTCCCTGTTAATCTTGGTGAATTCGGTTTCCTTGCTTCTGTATCTAAGGAAAGCTGGAAGGTAGAACTTGAAAAATTTCTTGAAGGGAAAATATTCATTAGCGAAAGAAATCTTGTTAAATGCGAGGTCATGAGAAACGGTTCCACGGTTTTTGCCTGTGCTGGACTGAATGACTGTGTGATTTCTTCCAGTCCTTCTACAAGACTTGTAAACCTTAGTGTTGCCTACAACCATGCTCTGTTGGGGCCTTTCAAGGCAAACGGAATTATCGTTTCAACACCAACAGGTTCAACCGCATATTCCGCCGCTGCAGGAGGTCCCATTGTTGAACCTTCGACTCCAGCCCTTGTCCTAACGCCAGTAAGTTCCTTCAGTCTTTCTGCCCGTCCTCTGGTCTTTGGAAAAAACGGGGAAATTGTAATTACTGTTCTTGATTCCCGTGCCGATGTTGCCCTGGAATGTGACGGACAGATTGGATTTAAGCTTCTGAAGGATGATGTAATTATACTTGGCATTCCTGAATACACTGCAAGATTGATCGGTTCAACTCAGGAAAAGTTTTATGCCGCATTGCAAAGCAAGTTGAACTGGTCAGGAGGCCCTCGTGCTTGAAGAACTTGATATAAAGAATTTTGCCCTCATTGATTCTGCCCATGTTGATTTTACCAAGGGCTTTACTGTTTTAAGCGGTGAAACAGGTGCAGGTAAATCCATTCTCATCGGTAGCCTTGCATTCCTTCTTGGTGGAAAGGCAAGTGCCGAGCAAATCAGAACTGGCATGCATGAAGCTCAGGTTTCAGGTTCCTTTTTTCTTGAATCAAAGGAAGCTTTTGAATGGCTTGAAGAGCATGGAATAGAAGCCGAGGATGACAGGGTTCTCCTTCGTCGCCTTATTCGCGATACGGGAAAATCTTCAGCTTGGATTGGCGGTGTTCCTGTAACAAGGGCAGACCTTGCTTCCTTTGCAGATTTTCTTGTGGATATTCACGGTCAGCATGAGCAGCAGTCCTTGATGAAGGTTGCTGACCACAGGCGCTATCTGGATATATATGCAGAAGTTGTAGATGAAGTAAGTGCATTCACAGTGCTCTATAATCAGCTTGTTGAAAAAAGAAGGGTCCTTGATTCCCTAAACAGCAATGAAGCGGAAAGGGCTGAAAAAATCGACATGCTTTCCTTTGCCGTGAACGAAATTACTGAAGCAAAACTTAAGCCTAATGAAGACGAGGAACTTGAAGCGGAAGAGTCAAAACTCACTTCCTTTGAAAAACTTTACTCTGATATAGAAGAAATTACTTCTGCCTTTGAAGGTGATGACAACGGCAGCGGCATCATTTCTCTCTTCAAAAGAATTACTGGAACTGCAGGTAAAACTGTAGAACTTGATAAAAATCTTGAAGGTCTTGAAAGTCGCCTTCAGTCTGCTTTTTATGAAGTTGACGACATTGCAGATGAATTCCGCAGGTATAAGAATTCCCTTGTCTTTGATCCAGACCGTCTTGTGCAGGTTCAGGAACGCCTGGACTTGATATACAGACTCAAGAAGAAGTATGCAGGCGGAGTTAACGGAAGTGTTGCCGACATTGCAGAATATCTTGAAAAGGCACAGAAACAGCTTGAAGAACTTACAGGCAGCGGTACTGACAAAAGTGTTCTTGAAAGAGAAATTTCTGAACTTGAAAAGAAAGTCTATACGGCTGCAAAAGTCCTTTCTGAAAAAAGAAAGAAGGCTGCTGAAAAAATGTCTGCTGCCGTAGAAGAAATACTTGCAAAACTTGGAATGAAGGAAAACAGGTTCCGCGTTAACCTTACTGAAAAAGAAGGCAATGCAGTGGAACAGAAGTGCGGTCCTTACGGTATGGACAACATTGAATTCCTTATCAGTGCAAATCCAGGTTCTCCTTTGCTTCCCCTTGCAAAAATTGCATCGGGCGGTGAACTTAGCCGCGTAATGCTCGCCCTTAAAACAATCCTTAGCAGGGCAGATCTGGCAGGAACCCTTGTCTTTGATGAAATTGATACTGGTATTGGCGGTGAAGTTGCAGTTTCCCTTGGGGACCACATGAAAAAGCTTTCTGCAAAAAAACAGATTCTTTGTATAACACATCTTGCAAGTATTGCAGTTTATGCCGATAATCAAATAAAGATACAGAAGGGTGTGGAAGGAAACACTACGGCAACCAATGTCTTTGCCATTGAAGGTCAGGATAGGGTTCGTGAAATTGCCAGAATGCTTTCCGGTGACACTGTTTCTCAGGCTTCCCTTGAACATGCCGCAGCAATGCTTAGTCAGCATGGAAATACTTCTGTTTAAGTTAATCGGATAGAGTGGAGGAAGATAATGCCCGTTTCAGAAGAAGCACGAAAAGATTTTAATGAAAGTATCCGTCCTATAAAGGAACAGATTAATGGACTCATTAAAAAAGATAAGGATGAATCCTTTGCGCTTCGCAATCAGAAGGAAGGCGTGGAGCTCAAGAAAATTGCCCTTGCTGAACAGATGATTTATCTTGCAACTGTACAGATGAGCATCAACAACATTTCCGTTGAAATGCTTGAAGTTAAGAACAATGATATTCTTAATGATGCGCGCAAATCCCTCTACAAGGCAATCATTTATCTTGAAGATGTTGTTTCCAATACTGTTGACTGTCCATATTCAGACATCGAATCTAAGATTTTACCTATTAAGGAAGTTTCCATTACCCGTCGTCTTGATATTATCCGTAAGCTTGGGCTTGCCCTTGATCTTCTAGTCGATGCTTTCGGTGAAAATTCTAAATGGAAAGAATCCTTTGTAGAAATGCGCGGACGTCATGCGGTCGTTGCAAAGAATCTTGTAGACATGAAGCAGGCTGTGAAAGATTATTTTGACCATAATTCTCCAGTCTATGAAGATACAATCCTCTATGTTCGCCTTATCCGTGAACTTCTATCAAAATGTGCCAACGATTACCGTGATCGCTATGAACTTGCAAGCAAACGCGTTGACGATATGCGCATGGCCGTAAATCTCCTCATTGCCCTCCGACGCATTGCCATGGTTATGAATGACAGTGAAGAATCTGAAAACATCAGAAAGAAGGCCCTTGCATGGAAAACCAAGATGGAAAGTGACGAAAAGAAGGGTATCTCAAAGTAATTCACTATGAAGAAGAAATTCATCCTAAAAATCTTCGAAGCCTTTTCCATTGAAAGATGGAACGATCTGGTGCGTCCTTTTGAAATCATTGAAATGGACAAGCATGCAGAAAAATGTGTTGTAGCCTATATAATTGCAAAATACGAAGAAAGCCTTGGTGCCAAAATTGATTGGGAATGGCTCATTTATGCCAGTCTTTTTGATCTTCTGCGCAAAATACAGCTTTGTGACATTAAGGCTCCTGTTCAGACCCTCATTAAGAACGAATATCCGGAGGAATATAAGAAACTTAACCAGTGGGTTCTTGAACGATATGAAAAACTCATAGACGACAGGGATCTGTTTGAAAGTTTCAAGTCATACCAGGAAAATCTTTCCCAGTACAAGGGTAGAGGGGATGATCTGGAACTGACAGTAAGGATTTTCCGTGCTGCCCATAAATATTCTACCTTGCGCGAGCTTGAGATGCTTACTCCTGTAAATGAAATTGAGCGTCTTGAAGGAATCCGGAAGGAACTTAATGCTGACCTTCAGGAATACCTCAATCTTCGTGGACTTCAGCTTTTGATCACTAAACAGAAGCCTTTTGAATTCCTCATGCGCATAGAACAGCTCAGATTTCAGACCAGGTGGAATCAGACTCCACGCGTTCCAAAGACTTCCGTTCTTGGCCACTGTTTCTTTGTTGCTGTAATCACTCTTCTTCTTGGAAGGGAATGCGGCATCAGTATGTGTCCAAAGCGCATATACAATAATTTCTTCTCGGGGCTTTTCCATGACCTTCCGGAAAGCGTTACCCGTGACATCATTTCTCCGGTAAAAAATGCAACTGACGGTCTTCCTGAAATTGTAAAGAATATTGAAGATCAGATTGTCCAGAAAGAATTGGTTCCACTTATGGAACCTTTCTATAGGGATGAAATCCTCTATTGGACAAGCGATGAATTCTCCAACAGGGCTGTTTTTGACGGCTGTGTTCTTTCCCTTTCATTTGATGAACTCAATGCTAAGTTCAATGAAGACAAGTTTAATCCTGTAGACGGAAAAATGGTTCGTGCTGCAGATCATCTTTCTGCATTGCTTGAAGCCCATCTTTCCATTCTGCATGGAATTACAAGCAAACAGCTGGAAAATGGTCGAAAAAACCTTCTCAAGGGGTATGAAAAGGGCATCAAGATCAACGGGATCGATGTCCGCCAGATTTTTGACGATTTCATCATGGAAGACTGATTTCTTTTCTATTGTATAAAAAAGAAATGATATAAAACTAACAAATCTTTTACGCCTCAACTAATTGTATATAAATGTTTTTTCCTATATACTCATTGCCGAATAACGCTATAATGCGGAAAAAATTCGTTTTTAGGAAATATATATCTATCTGGAGGATTTATGACAATCTCTGAAATGCTCAGCCAGAGTGGAATTCTTACTCTGCTGGGAATGGGTGTAGTTTTCAGCTTCCTTATCATCATGATTTTTGCAATGACAGGGCTTCATGCAGTAATTCATGCTTTGGGCTGGGACAAAGAAGAAAAGAAGGATGCCGCTCCTGCTGCTCCTGTCGCCGCTCCTGCTTCCGACAATGGTGCAATTATTGCCGCTATTGCCGCTGCTGTACACGAAAAAGAATCAAACTAAATATATAAGAGGATATAATTATGGCTAAAGTTGGAATTTCAGAACTTGCTATCCGTGACGCACACCAGTCGCTTCACGCAACACGTATGACTACTGCAGATATGCTCCCTATCTGTGACAAGCTTGACAAAGTAGGTTACAAATATATTGAAGGTTGGGGTGGAGCTACATATGACTCATGTATCCGCTTCCTTAACGAAGATCCATGGGAGCGCCTCCGCAAGCTTCACGCAGCTCTTCCAAACAACAAGATCATGATGCTCCTCCGTGCTCAGAACCTCCTTGGTTACAAGCACTATGCAGATGATGTTGTAGACAAGTTTGTTGAAACAGCTGCAAAGAACGGTATCGGATGCTTCCGCATTTTCGATGCATGTAACGACCCACGCAACATGGAACGCGCTACAAAGGCTGCAAAGAAGTCTGGTGTAGATGTTCAGATGGCTATTTCTTATGCCGTTACTCCATTCCACACAAACGAAAAGTATGCAGAACTTGCAAAGACTTATGCAGAATTCGGTGCAGATTCAATCTGTATCAAGGATATGTCTGGTCTTCTCAAGCCTTATGAAGCTTATGATCTCGTAACAAAGATCAAGAAGGCATGTGACCTTCCTGTTGAAATCCACTCGCACGCAACAACAGGTCTTTCTGTTGCTTCCCTCCTCAAGGGTATCGAAGCTGGTGCAGACATTGTTGATACAGCAATTTCTTCTATGTCTATGGGTACATCACACTCACCGACAGAAACTGTTGTAGAAATGCTCAAGGGAACTGAATTCGACACAGAACTTGACACAAAGCTCCTTCTTGAAATCGCAGCTTACTTCCGTGAGGTTCGCAAGCACTATTCTAGCCTTGAATCAGCATTCCTCGGTGCAGATACACGTATTCTTCTTTCACAGGTTCCAGGCGGAATGCTTTCTAACCTTGAATCACAGCTCAAGCAGCAGGGGGCAGCAGACAAGATGGATGCTGTTCTTGCAGAACTTCCAAACGTTCACAAGGATGCAGGTTATGTTCCACTCGTAACACCAACATCACAGATTGTTGGTACACAGGCTGTATTCAACGTTCTCTTCGGCCGCTACGAAAAGATGACGGCTGACTTTGCCAACCTCGTGACAGGTAAGTTCGGTAAGCTTCCAACAGATGCAAATGCAGATGTTGTTAAGCAGGCTCTTGCCCAGAACAAGATGGACGCAGTTATGACATGTCGCCCAGCAGACAAGATTGAACCAGAATGGGACAAAATGGTGGAAGCTGCAAAGGCAGCAGGCGGAAACGGAACAGACGAAGATGTTCTTACATACGCAATGTTCCCACAGGTTGCAGAAAAGTTCTTCAAGACTCGTGCAAACGGTCCAGTTGATGCAGCTGCTACATTTGCAAAGAAGGAAGTTGCAGCTCCAGCAGCAGGTGCTTCTAAGGGTGGAAACTACACAATCACAGTTAACGGTGCTTCTTACAACGTTTCTTCAAACGGAGCAGGGGCAATCACAGTCAATGGCAACGCTTACAATGTAAGCGTTGCTGCTGGAACTGCTTCCGCAGTTCCAGGGGCTACGTCAGTAGCACCAGCTCCAGTTGCAACAGGCGGTGTTGATATCACAGCTCCAGTTGCAGGTACATTGTTCAAGCAGTGCTTTACAAACGGAACAAAGGTAACAAAGGGACAGACAGTCATCATCATCGAATCAATGAAGATGGAACTCGAAGTTAAGTCTACTGCAGACGGAACGATCACATACACAGTTGCTCCAGGAACACAGATCCAGAACGGTCAGGTTCTTGCAACAATCGGTGGCGTAGTACAGGCAGCTCCAGCACCTGTTGCAGCAGCCCCAGCACCAGCAGCCGCACCGGCTCCAGCTCCAGCTGCAGGAAACGGAACAAAGGTAAATGCTCCGGTTGCAGGCGTATTCCTCCGCACAGCAGTTCCAGAAGGTTCATCAGTAAAGAAGGGTGACAATGTTGTAATCCTTGAATCAATGAAGATGGAACTTGAAGTAAAGGCTCCATGCGACGGTAAGGTTCACTTCCTTGCTAACCAGGGTGACCAGGTTGCAAACGGACAGCCAGTTTGTGAGATTTGCTAAAAATGATTCCGTCAGATTTCTCTGACGGAAATGTTTTTACAACAGCTTTAATATTAGGGATAAAATATGCCAATCAGAACTAACGTTAAAAATACAAAGATTGCCTTCATCATGCTCTCAATCATGGCAGTAGCTTCGGTTTTGTCTTTTACAAAGCCAGTTCTTGCTCAGGATAATGCAGCACCAAAGACAGGCATGAACCGTGTAATTAAGGGAACAGAAAACTGGAACGGAAAGCACGATATTTCAGTTTCAAAATTCCTTGGAAATATCGGTAAGTCTACTGGTATTTACATGATGCTACACAAGCAGACAGAAGCAGAAATTGCCCAGGCAAAGGCTGAAAAGGCAGCTCAGCTTGCAGCAGAAGAAAACAATCCTTTTGAAGATGAAAAGGCTCCAGGCTGGCAGCAGATCATTATGATTGCCATTGGATTCCTCATCATCTACCTTGCTGTAGGAAAGGGGTTTGAACCACTTCTTTTGATTCCAATTGGATTTGGTACTGTTCTTGTAAACATACCAGGGGCTAACATGGGTATGGCTCCACACGGAATGCTCCACATCATCTACAGTGCTGGTGTTGGAAACGAATTTTTCCCAATGCTCATCTTCATGGGTATCGGTGCCATGACAGACTTCGGTCCACTCATAGCAAATCCTAAGATGGCTCTTCTCGGTGGAGCAGCTCAGCTCGGTGTATTCTTTACACTCTTCGGTGTTGCCCTCATGAACGCATTCCTTGGAACAGACTATACGATTCTTCAGGCTTCAGCAATTTCCATCATCGGTGGTGCAGACGGTCCGACATCGATTTACGTTTCTGGAAAGCTTGCTCCTGAAATGATGGCCGTAATTGCAGTTGCTGCATATTCTTACATGGCTCTCGTTCCAATGATCCAGCCTCCAATCATGAAACTCCTCACAACAAAGAAGGAACGCATGATCAAGATGGAGCAGCTTCGCTATGTTTCAAAGACAGAGAAGGTTTTGTTCCCAATGCTTCTCCTCGTCCTTGCTATCCTTCTTTTGCCACCAGCATGTCCACTCATCGGTATGCTTGCTTTCGGTAACTTCGTAAAGCAGAGTGGTGCAGCAGAACGCCTTTCAAAGACAATGGAAAATGAATTGATGAACATCGTTTCAATCCTTCTTTCCCTTGGTGTAGGATCTCAGATGACACCGGAAAAAATCATGAAGAAGGAATCTCTTGGTATCATCATTCTTGGTCTTGTTGCCTTCGCAGTTGCTACAGCAGGCGGTCTCATCATGGCTAAGATCATGAACCTCTTCCTCAAGAAGAAGATCAATCCTCTCATCGGTTCGGCAGGTGTTTCTGCAGTTCCAATGGCTGCCCGTGTTGCAAACAAGGTAGGTCTTGAATACGATCCTTCAAACTTCCTTTTGATGAACGCTATGGGACCAAATGTTTCAGGTGTTATCGGAACAGCAATTGCTGCAGGTGTATTCATCGCAACATATGCTAACTAAGTAATTAATAATTCATAATTAGAAATTACAAATAAGGCCTCCGGCCGGACTGATGATATTAGTTCGACTAGGAGGCCTTAATATTTATATTCATTATGAATTATGAATCATGAATCATGAATCATGAATTATGAACTATAAATCATGAATTATCCTCTGCCTTAATACGGAAATCATATCGTCGTTAAATTCGTTTCTTTCGACCATTTTTTTTATTTCTTCTGCTGCATAATTGTCTGGATAAACTACGACAACCGCATCATCACCATCTGCAAGAAAGTTATGCTCTCCATAATCAGTATATCTTGTTGCACCGACGGAAATCATTGCCTTTGAAGGTTTACCGGCTTCAACAAGATAAGTGTGGATGTCTTCTGCAGGCCCTTCATCTTTCTGTCCGTTGAATTTTTCAAGGCACCATCCAATGAGTTTTTCATAGATGTAACTGTAGCCTTTAACGGGACTGTCTTCCCCATATACATTTGCTTTACCTTCGCGGACTAGAAAACTTGCAATTTTGTAGCGGTCAAGAATTCCGCCTTCTGTAAATTTATCCAGGTCAATCAAGTTGTGGGATAGTCCTTTGCTTGATGGTCCCCAGTTCTTTTTAAGGCTGATTTTCTTTGCGCCTTCCTTTCTGATGGAACAGTCGTTGGATGCTCCGAAAGCAAAAGGTTTTACAGTTGTAATTTCATCTCCTCTCCATTCAAGGTCGCAGATGATTGCACATTCAGGTTCTATCTGAAGCTTCTGTTCATTTTTAGGGAAAATAATTGTGTCTGTTTCAAATGGAAATGTATGAAGAAATTCCGGAACTTTTGCAGAGTTGCCTGGAATGTATGTTGGAAACATTGCTTTTGGAGCGTTTGCCTCTTTAGTTACTACATTAGCAAAGTCTGCTGCTTCTCCGGCCTGTTCAAGGTGTCCTGTAAAATTGCCTGCTACACCAAAGCATGGCATTGTGTTTAATTGGATTTTCATAATAACAGAGTATATAAAAAAAATTGTTCTATTGCAAAAAAAATCCGTAATCCTAAAAAGAATTACGGATCGTATTGTTTTTAACTACCCATTAGTATTTAAATTTGCTACCACCGATAAATTCACGGATGATTGAATCCTGTGGAACCGCATTAGCAGGAATTGTCTGGAAGTTGTCCAGGAACTTAAGGAGTCTTCCTGCTTCTGCATACTCCGGCTGAAGTGGATTTACGCAGCGGAGGAGTGGGGCAGCATAAACACGGAGGACAGCAAGTTCGTAATCCAGTGCAGTGTTGAGCATTGCATCTGCATTGTTCTGGAATGGGAAGATGTGGAGTCTTTCTCCTTTCTGAACGTTGTCCCACATGCTGATTGTGTCCGCAGCACTTTTGCCACGGTAGTTGTTGTCGCGAACAATTCGTCTGATAAGGCGGTTGTCGCTGGTTGAAATTCTGTTGTGGTCGTCAAGGTTAAGCTGAGTAAGGGCTGAAAGGTAAATCTTGAACTTAAGTTCAGGTGCTACAAGTGGAGTAAGTTTATCGTTGAGTCCGTGTATTCCTTCCATAACGAGGATGTCGTTTTCTTCAAGGTGCATTGTATCACCCTTAAAGTAGCTTACTCCTTCATGGAAGTCATAAGATGGAAGTTTGATTTCCTTACCATTGAACATGTCCACGAGATTTTCGTTGAGCATTTTAACATTGAGGGCTTCAAGACATTCGTAGTCGTAGTTTCCGAATTCATCCTTTGGAGTTTCTGTTCTTCCAACATAGTAGTTGTCAAGGGAAATAACTTTAGGAGTATATCCTCTTGCCTCAAGCTGAAGAGAAAGTTTCTTGCTTGTAGTTGTTTTTCCGGAAGAAGAAGGTCCTGCAATAAGAACAACACGGACAGTTTTCTTTGCCTGAATCTGGTCTGCAATGTCGGAAATCATCTTTGTCTGATAGGTTTCAGTAATGCTGATGAAATCGTTTACCTTCTTGTCGTGGATAATCTGATTAAGGCTTGCTGCTGAAGTAACGCCAAGTTTCTTTCCCCAATCCTTATAGTTCTTGAATATGTTGAAAAGTTTTGGCTGATCCTGGAATTCTGAAAGTTTGCCAGGTTCTGTATGCTTAGGGAACCTTAAGAGGAATCCATCGTTGTATTTTACAATGTCAAAGACATCGATGTAACCAGTGCTTGGAACAAGTGGCCCAAAGTAAAGGTCTGTGAAGTCCTTTACTTTGTTGAGGAGAATTTTTGAAGGGCAGTTGTAGTTCAAAGCCTTTCTTGTTTCTGTAAGGTTGAGATTCTCAAAAAGCGAACAGGCATCTTCGTATGAAACATACTGTGTTTCGATTGCAAGGTCTTCCTTTGTAAGGCGAATCATTTCGTTCTTCAGTTCTTCAAGTTCTTTCTGGGAAATTTCTGAACCTTTTTCAAGAGTGTAATAATAACCGTATGCAATGCTAGGTCCTACAAGAAGTCTTTTCCCTGGATAAAGATTGTGGGAAGCGGCCGCAAGAAGGAAACAGAGGGAACGTCTGTAAACTGATGCACCGCTGCTTGAGTCTGCGAATACAGGTTCAACCTTTGCAGAAATGTTTATAGGTGTAGAAAGGGAACAAATTTCATTGTTCACCTTTACGGCCATGATTTTTTTTTCAGATTTGAATTTGTCCAACAGAATGAGGGGACGAATTTCATTTTCCGCTTCAATTACAGAATTGTCTGGAAATGTGATTTTTATCTTATTCATAGAAGCCTCCAAAAAAGTTGCTTCTATAATTATAATTCATATTCCAGGATTTACAAATTTTTATTCTTTGGGAGTCATAAAGAGTTTTGCAAGCTTTTTGGCAATGGCAACAAAGAGATTTGCTATGAAAGTAAGGATACGCATTAAAATTGAAGGATTTCTAAGGCGTTCAAGTCTTTTGTATCCTTCAAGGAGTTCATCGTCTGTAAATTCCTTTCTCTGGTTGTTCTCTTCAAGTTCCATTTCCAGCTGGCAAAGTTTGTCTACATTTTTATCAAGAACGATTGCGTTGATTCTTTCCCATCCAAGGGATTTTGCTGCTTCAAGGCGTCGTTCCCCTGCAACAAGTTCATATTTTGAATTCAATGTAATCGGATTCATGAGACCGTATTGTTTGAGGCTGTCTTTCAAAGCTTCAAGATCGCCAAGGTCGCGGCGAACTCTTTTCTTTATTTTAATGTCATCAATTTTTACGATCATAAAAACTCCTTTCTTTTCTAATCAAGAAGCCAGTTAGAGAAATCATCAGGGTCTCTATTAGAAGCATAATTGTTTTCTTCTTCAAGTTCAATGTTAAGTTCTGAAGAAAGTTTTCCGCTTCTGAGGAAACTCAAGTCAACATGAAGTGGAGCATAATCTGCGTCATCAATAAAGTAATAACCGGACTGCAACCTTGCTCTCTTAAGCCTGAAAGTTCCCAAAGTTCTTCCTGTGCTGTCAGTATGCTTGATACAGGTTTCTGTTGGTTCTGTTCCTGGATAATAGTATGCAGTCATCTTGTAGCCTTCACAATCTGGAGTTAAAAGACCACCGCTCTTTGAACAGACTTCAAGTTCAAGGAGTTCTTCTGGTTTTTCGTCATAGAAAGGCTTGTATCCCTTTCCCTTGTTTGCGGCACTCATGAAGTCTCCCCATGCAACACCTGCAAGGGTAGAACCCGTAATCGAAAGACCAAGAGACTGACCAGGCTTGTCGAAACCAAACCAGAATACAGATGTATAGTATGGAGTAAATCCTGCAGCCCAGGCATCGGCCCAGTTCTGTGTGGTACCTGTCTTTCCGGCTATAGGCATGTTGAATTTTTTACCGTTGGAATTATCAAGGCGGAACTTACTTCCTTTACCCTTGCGTTTTCCTGTCACGTAGTATGTTGAATCCCAGTCGGCACCGTATCTCAAACTTCCGCTTGCAACGGTCTGCTTCATGATTTCCTGCATGATGAATGCTGATTCCTGTTTGAGGATCTGTTTTCCACCTTTCTGGGATTTCTGCTGTGCCCTAAGTTCCTTTTCAGGATTCATGATTTCATTCCCATTTTTGTCTTCAACGGAAAGAATTGCAATTGGTGTAACTTCTCTTCCCTTGTTGGCAATGGTAGCATAGGCTTTTGCCATTTCTATAGGACGTACGGCACATACACCAAGTCCGAGAGGGTAGACCCTGTCAAAGTGGCGGGATTCAAGCTCGTTTGCAGGAATTCCAAGCAATGATGAAGTTCTTTTGATTGCGGCGTCAAAACCGACAGCATCAAGAACCTTGATTGAAGGAATGTTCATGGAATGGGCGAGGGCATACCAGAGCGGAACATCTCCCTCCCACTGGCCCTTGAAGTCCTGAGGAATATATGGAGTTCCGTCTTCCTTGTGGAAAACGACAGGAGTGTCACTGATGATGGCCGTCATGGAAGCAGGATGTCCCTCAAGCATCTGGTGGTTTTCAATTGCTTCTGAATAATACAGTGGCTTGAAAGTTGAACCAGGCTGAAGCTTTGCCTGTACGGCGCGGATAAACTGGTTTTCCTGGTCGTACTTGGAACCGCCGACCATGGCATCAATGTAACCCGTTGAGTTTTCAAGGGCAATCATTGTACCTTCGATGGTAGTCTTTTCGGCATTCTGTTTTGTAAGGGAATTTCCCTTGTTTACGATTTCCGTCTTAAGGGATTCAATGCCGAACATCATTGAGAAAACATCGACCATAGGATTGATTTTGTTGCGGTATTCCTTGATTGCTATGGTCTGGTTTCTCTGTTCTGACATCTTAAGGTCAGGCAAGTTGAAGGTAAGGCTCATGAGTTCTGTAAAAGGAATGTACTTGCTGAAGGCAGAACGCTCGTGGGAGTTCATTGTCCTCTGATACATTCTGTTTGCGGCCTTGATGTAGTCCTGCATGATTTCGTCTGCTGCCTTCTGATGTGCAAGGTTCAATGATGTGTTTACTGTAAATCCGCTTGTGTATATGTCTTCAGTTCCATAAATCATGTCGTTGAGGGTACGCCTTACATATTCACTGAACCAAGGTGCCTCGTTGTTCTGCATTGTGTGTGCAGATGCGCTTGTTCTTGTGTAGTCAAAGTTTGCCCAATATGTGTCAAAACTTTCGTTTGCTTCTTCTTTCGTGATGTAGCCGGAATCAACCATGGAAGACAAAACGTCCATCTGTCTTGCCATGGCACGGTTTGGGTGCTCGAAAGGATTGTAGAACGAAGGGTTTGAAAGCTGGATTACGAGGATTGCAGCTTCAGCCGGAGTGATTTCAGTTGCTCCGTGTCCAAAGTAGTATTTGCTTGCTGCGTTTACACCGTATGTACCGCCGCCAAAGTATGTTTTGTTGATGTAAAGTTCCAGGATTTCATCTTTTGAAAGATGGCGTTCCATCTGGATTGCCCACCAGAGTTCGCGGAACTTTCTTTTGATGGAATAGTCGCTGCGGTCTGCATAGAGGGTACCTGCAATCTGCTGTGTAAGGGTAGATCCACCGCCAAGGGATTTGCGTGTAAGGACACCGACAACGGCACGGGAAAGGGCCTTGAAACTGAAGCCGTGATGACTGTAGAAAATGCGGTCTTCACGGGTAAGAAGGGCATCCTTCATGTGCTGCGGAAGATCCCTTATAGCAATGATTTCACGGCGCTCATCACTGGCAAATTCAGTAATGAGTTCTCCGTGGACATCAAGAAGCCTTGTTGGAAGAGCAGTTTCAAAGTCGGTGAAATTTTCTGTATTTATGGTATTAACTGTCGCTGCGAGTCCTTTCCCAAGAAGTGCTCCAAAAACAATGGAAAAGAGAATGAGCACGCCAAGACTGAATGCAGGCAGATGTTTAGCAATTTTCATAGTTTGTACATTATATAGAAAAAACAATACTTATGCAATTTTACGGAGATTTTTCACCTCCAATTTTGCATTGTCTATTGACAGAATCCAGGGTTTTGTGTTATTTTACCGACATTACGGGGTGTTAGCGAAGCTGGTTATCGCGCTGGCCTGTCACGCCGGAGACCACGGGTTCGAGTCCCGTACATCCCGATAAAACCTACTCTCTGGAGTAGGTTTTTTTATATTTAAACCATTACGGGCAATAGCGCAGTTGGTAGCGCGCCACGTTCGGGACGTGGAGGTCGGGGGTTCGAATCCCCCTTGCCCGAAACAAAAGCTGTTTAGAAAAACTAAGCAGCTTTTTTGTTTTAAAGATTGAAAAAACAGAAACAGGGGGATTCGAAGCGTAATCTGCGCCGACCAGGGGGAGGAAAAGCGGGCAGGGATGCCCGCGTCAGCAGATGAAGCCGGTCCGAAGAGAGGCGACAGGAAGTCGCCGAAAGAAGGGCGAGCCCCCTTGCCCGAAACAAAAGGTGTTTAGTAAAAACTAGGCAGTTTTTTTGTTTTAAAGATTGAAAAAACAGAAACAGGGGGATTCGAAGCGTAATCTGCGCCGACCAGGGGGAGGAAAAGCGGGCAGGGATGCCCGCGTCAGCAGATGAAGCCGGTCCGAAGAGAGGCGACAGGAAGTCGCCGAAAGAAGGGCGAGCCCCCTTGCCCGAAATAAAAGCTGTTTAGTAAAAACTAGGCAGCTTTTGATGCTTTTCTATCATCCCTTCCACAGCTTGTGAATGGAACAGTATTCATAGGCGGAAATTACAGTTTCTTCCGGATGCAGCATGAAATCCGCTTCTGGCTTATCTTTGGGAGTCAGGCTTTGTTTTCGAAGTCCCTGGTTTGTGTGAATTAATATCCATTCAATGTAGTGTTCCGTAGTCATAGGATGTGGAACAGACCCGACTGAAACCAGAGCATGACATCCTTCTTTCCTTATCACTGGAACATGTTTTTCAACAGAAGCATCTTCCTTTCCTGGTGTCATTTCCTGCATGGGTTCACCGCAGCAAATTGTTGGTGTTCCAGAATTCTTAAGTATGGCAATTATTTTTCCGCAATGCCTACAAAAATAAAATTTCAGTTCCCTGCCTTTTTCCATATTCATTCCCCCTTGTTGTGTTTCCCGTATCTATTTCCCATTTCCTTGTCCAGAAGATAAAGTCCTGCAGGATTATTTCCAAAAAGATTCAGTTTATCCATGTTGGCGTGGGCGTTTTCCTCTTCTTCCTGCTGCTCTGTAATGAACCATGTGAGAAAATTAGTTGTCCTGTAATCCTTTTCTTTTGCCGCAACTTCATAGATTTGGTTTATGCAAGTCGTTATGAAATCTTCGTGGACTATGGTGTCTTCCAGGGGTTTCGTAAGGCTTGAATAGATTGTTCTTGTAGGCTCAAGATTGAAGAATTGAACCCTTTCGTTGTTTCTATGAATGTAATCATAAAAAATCATGGCGTGCTCAACTTCTTCCTTTGAATGATTGATGTACCAGCTGGCAAATCCTGGTAATCCTTCCGAATGAAAATAATCTGCAGCTATTAGATAAAGGTATGCAGATTCGAATTCATTCTTTACCTGTTCACTTAAGAGTGAAATCATTTTTTTTGAAAGCATATTTCCTCCTTGTAAAACATTTGCTTTACGAGGAAATGATAGGGTGTTTTTTCAAGTTGAAACCGTCAAAAATCGGTCAAAATGGTTCATTTATCCGTCTGTTCTTTCTTGAATTCTTCAATCAGCTGTTTTTTTGTAAGGTTGTTTCTCTTCATTGCAGACTTAATTCTTCTGTAGATTGTTGACTCCGAAAATCCTTCAAATTCAATGGATTTTTGAAGTCTGTTTTTGCTTAGGACTTCAAGGATTTTCCTTTCATCGTCATAGAGTATGAGTTTGTTTCTTTTGTATTTTGATGAAAGTACATGGTTGAATATATGAAAAAGCCACCCGCACCGTGCAAGGTGAATGAAAAAATGGCAGAGGTTTTCTTCGTTTAATGCAAAGGCAAGGCTGATGGAGACAAGGTACAGGATTATTGCTGTCAGCTTTAGTTTTGGTGCAACCATCATAACGATGAAGACAGCAAGAAGTCCCGTAAAGTTGTTGTACAGGTAGGTGTCGTTGAAGGCTATTATGAATACAAGAATTGCTGCGTAAATCAGGTTGAATATTGCAAATCCAGGTCTCCTGAAAACCCAGACCACAGGAATGTAGATAAGGCACATGAAGATGACTCCATAGGTTGCTAAATTGAAATCTTCCCGGATGCCTTTCCACGCGTAAAGCAAGGCGATCAAAAATGAAATTGCAGTTGTTATGAGAATGAAGTTCTTTTCCTTCTTGTCTTCGAAAATTTTCATGCTGATTTCATAATACCACTGTGCGCCAATGTTTCAAGTGCTAATGCCCGTTTTTAGAATGGCTGTTTTTAGTTGTAATATTTGGATTAAGGTCTTATAATTATAGTATGAACGATACAACTATTATTAACTCAAGCCCTTTGGGACAGCATTTGGATAAGATTGCAGAATCTCAGCAAGTTTCATATCTTGTTTTCAACAAGAAAAAAATTCAGATTGCTGCAAAGATTACCATGGGCCGCGAACAGGACAATGATATTGTCATTGATTCTAAACTTGCAAGCCGCCATCACTGCATTATTCAGAAGATTCGCGATGCATATTTTGTTAAGGACGAAAACAGTACCAACGGAACATTCCTTAATGGACGTAGAATTCCTCCTGATAAGTATGTAAAGCTCAATGCAGGTGATAAGCTTACAATCGGCTCTGCAAACCTCATAATGGGTTAAAATGCTTACAAACGAGCAGCTGGAATTATTTCGGCAACAGCTTAAGGATTTAAAAAAATCTCAAGGTTTTCCAGATGAATCTGATTTTCAGGTTTTTCTGGACAAGTCCATTACGGTACTTGAAAATGAAGGTGCTTCCTATCGTCCGCTGAATAAATCGGGTAGAGTTGGAGGATTACTTGATTTTTCATCGAGTCAGTTACCGGTCATCATAGTTCCCGACATTCACGGACGCGTCGATTTTCTTTTAAAATTATTGGACTCAAAAAAGTTTTCTGATGCCTCTGTCCTTGAGGATCTAAACGAAGGCAAAATCATGATTGTCTGTGTTGGGGATGCTGTCCATGGTGAACTCCGCGCGTACGACAGGTGGGTTAGAAGTTTAAGGGACTGGCAGATGGATGTCTATGCAGGTCCTTCCATGCAGGAAGAAATGAAGGAAAACATTACCGTATGGCAGATTATCATGATGCTGAAGAATCAGTTTCCTGAGAACTTCCATTTCCTTAAAGGTAATCACGAAAATGTTACAAATGAAACTGGCCATGGAAACCATTCCTTCAGAAAATTTGTCAGTGAAGGCCAGATGTGTTGCGATTTCATCAGACAGGTATATGGTGATGCTGTCCTTCATCTTATAAATCTCTGGGAAAAGTCCCTTCCATTGTGCGCCGTTTTTTCTTCATTTGCCGTTTCCCATGCTGAACCTTTTGATGTTTATACCCGCGATGAAGTAATCAACTGCCATGAAGAGGATTTCATCCATGTAGTTGAAGGCCTTACCTGGACGCGTAATGACGAAGCCCTGGACAATACATGCAAAAAGAATTTGAAAAAACTTTACGGAAAGGCAAAGACTTCTGGGGTCATTTGGTTTGGAGGTCACAGGCCCGTAAAGGATGCTAAATACCTGCTCAGACAAAAGGGAGCATATCTTCAGCTTCATAATCCAGATGAAATGAATGTTGCCTATGTTGTTCCCGGGCAAAAATTTGATCCTGAAAAAGATATAATCGAGTTGTAGGAAAGGAGACTGATATGGCAGTAGCTGAAACAGAGACAATTGGAAAATACAAGAACTGTACCAAAATTGCAGCGGGCGGAATGGGTGCCGTTTATCTTGCAACACACCCTGAACTAAAACGAAAGGTAGTCATAAAAAAACTTACCCTTAGAAACGGAGGGGCTGCCATTAGGGAAAGATTCAAGAGGGAAGCAAGAATTTTAAGCGATCTTTCAAGTCCTTATGTTGTCCGCATGTTCGACTATTTTACTGAAGGCAGGGCCAACTACATCGTCCTTGAATATGTTGAAGGAATGTCCCTTGATCGCCTTATTGAAAAACAAACGGTTTTGCCCCCTCAACTTGCTATGCTGGTCCTTCAGGATGCCTGTCTTGGCCTTAAGAATGCCCATGCAAAAGGGGTTGTTCACAGAGACATTAAACCTGGAAATATCCTCATGTCCAAGAGGGGAGAAATCAAGCTTGCTGACTTTGGTATAGCCAGCGATGAAAAGGAAAGCGAAGTTCCTGCTGCAGCATCAAACAAAACTATAGTTTCAAATACTACAGTTTCCGGTTCAATTACAATGGCTGGTTCTACTCTTGGAACTCCAGCCTATATGTCTCCGGAACAGCTTACTGATTCAAGTACTGTAGATGCACGTGCGGACATTTATTCACTTGGGGTAATGCTCTATGAAATGGTAACAGGTACAAAGCCTTATGCTGGTGATATGGCTCCGGCAACCGTAGCTAAAATCAAGAAGGGAGATTACATTCCTCCAAGAAAGATCAACAAAAGCATTTCTCCAGAAATTGCTTCCCTCATCAGCAAGATGATGAGGCCAAATCCAGCTAAAAGATTTCAATCTATAGAACCTGTCATTGCCAGGGTTAGAAAATACCTTAAGAGATATGATGCTCATGCAATCAGGGTTTCTCTTGCTCAATCTGTAATTTCCCAAAAGGCAGTCAAATATCCTGTGTTTGAAGAAAAGAACAAGAAGCTAAAGAGGTTCGCACTTGCAGGTTTTTCTGCTGCCTTAGTTATATGTGCTGTTGGATATGCCTGGAAAGAAGGTTACATACACAAGACTATTTTGCGTTCATGGTATACGCCTATTTCTCTTACAATGCAGATGCCTGCAACGGCAAGTGCAGCGGCAGATATTCCGGCCCATGCCTTTTTCTTTGTTAATGATGGAGATGAAATTCCAGAAGTTCCAGGAACAAGAAGAATTTTTGCTTCCAAAAAGAATGTCGAAAACAGCAAGAATGTGGAATATTTTACCAAGGATGTTTACCTTAAGCCTGGCGAGTATAGGATAAAGATTGCTGAAGGTCCTTATGTATGGTGGAAGAGCATCAGGGTAGGAAAAGAAAAGCAGGTACTCAAGCTTAACTTCCTTAGGAATGCAAGCAGAAATCTTTCCGTTCATTTTAACGCCGTTGATTCTGACACATCTGCAGACATTACTGAAAAATCCAATTTCCTCATACTTAGCGGAAACAAGTGGGTTGATGTAAAGAAAGTTGATTTTTCAAAGTTGACTACAGGAACCGTTTATAAATTCCTTATTACAAATGAAGGCTACTATGATGAATACTTTAGCCTGCGCATAGACTGGTATCAGGACGAACTGTTCATTAACGGAAGCATGAGAAAAAAGCAATAGTATTTTGCCCTGAAAATTTGTAAAATTTAAGGATATTGATTATTTTTTTCTATACGACTTTTGAAAATGTGAATTTCTGAAAGTCTATATATAAATTGTAATCGGAGTTAATAAAGTGTCTGTTTTTTTACTCACAAAAAAAGACCAGCTTAAGGTCTGCGTAGAGCTTGCCGCCTACATGGAGCGAACCTGCAGTGAAGTTACGATTTTCACTGATGCTGCAGAGTTTTATGCCAGTGTGGATACGGCCCCTCCCGGTGACATTGAATATGTCATGATAGATGTCAGGACATTTCAAATGGATCTTTTTAATCCCTATACCTACATTGCAAAATGCAGCAATCCGGTACCTGTCGTCGTCTTTAACGATCCCTATCCGGAACCTGATTCAAGGGCAGCCTATTGGTTCGTAAAAAATAAATCCTACCTTCTTCCCTATGTTGGAAGAAATAAGCTTGAGCTTTTGATACCAGCCTTTGCACTTCTTGAAACTTACCTAAGCAAACACGAATTCAGCAGTTACCTTAACGGAATCTGCCCTCCAAAAACCATCCTTACTAAATCTGAAAAAAAACGAAAAGAAGCCCTTGAAGAATTTGCCGTAAAGCATAGACTTTCAAAATCAAGGAAAACACTGTTTGAACTGTTTCTTGCAAACGAAGGATCAGAACTTTCAGAAGAGAAAATCTGTAATTTGCTTTGGAAGGAGTTCAGTGATAAAACTAAGCAGACTCTCTACACCTACATAAGTGAACTTAGAAAAGCCTGTAGGGCAGAAGAGTCTGTCAAAATTGATATACTCAGAAAGAGCAAGGGAATATATCAGATGACTGTCTGCGATGCAGAAATCAATGTATGTTAGCCTTAATGAAAGACATCTTAAGGTCCTTGAGTTTTTCTGTCATGGAAACCTTGTAGATGTGTGGATTAAGAATTCTCTTGTATGAAGGATCAAGAGTTTCTATTTCTGCCATCATTCTTCTGCGGCTCTCTGCAAGTTGCTGTGCATCGCTAAGGCGTGGTTCTATACGCTGACCCTTTTCAAGCCTTTTCTTGAGCAGTGGCTTAACAGTTTCTGCCTTGTAAGCAAACTGCCTGTAGTCAACCATTGGATGAAAGTAACGGTATTCCTTTCCGCTTTCAATTGTTTCGTCTTCAAGGGCAAGAATGTCTGCTCTTGCCATTCCGTCTGCATCGTAGAGGCGGTAAACATTCTTGATGCCAGGGTTTGTGTTCTTTGCCGGGTTGTCGCTGAACTTCATTGCAGGAACAAGTTCTCCAGTTTTAGTGTCGTGACGGGCAGCAAGCTTGTAAACTCCTGTAAATGAAGATTCGTTTCCGCCTGTTACCATGTGGGTTCCAACACCCCAGCTTGCAATAGGAGCATTCTGGAGTACAAGAGTTTCAATGATTTCTTCTGTAAGTTCATTCGATACGGAAATGAATGCCTGTGGAAATCCTGCAGCATCAAGTTCTTTGCGAACTTCCTTTGTAAGGTATGAAATGTCTCCGGAATCAAGGCGAACACCAAAATTGTATCCCTGTTCTACAAGTTCTGCCCCTGCAATGATTGCATTTTTAATGCCGCTCTTAAGTGTGTCGTATGTGTCGATAAGGAAAACAGTCTTCTGAGGGTAGATTTTTGCATAGGCACGGAAAGCTTCAAGTTCGCTAGGGAATGACATGATCCATGAATGTGCCATGGTTCCCATTACAGGGATTCCATATATTTTTCCCGCAAGGGTATTGCTTGTTCCTGCTGCACCACCAATGTATGATGCGCGGGTTGCACTCATTCCGCCGTCAGGCCCCTGTGCTCTTCTAAGGCCAAATTCCATGATGCTGCCTTTTTTACTTGCAAGCCAAACTCGGGCAGTCTTTGTTGCGATCAGACTCTGGAAGTTGCAGATGTTGAGTACGAGACCTTCAATAATCTGAGCTTCAATGAGGTTTGCGTGGATTCGTACAAGAGGTTCCTGCGGGAATATTACAGAGCCTTCTTCAAAAGAGTAGAGGTCTCCAGTGAATTTGAAAGTTTTAAGGTAGTCAAGGAATCCTTCTTCAAAAATCCTGAGGCTTCTCAAGTAATCGATTTCGTCTTCGTCAAAACAGAATTCAGTAAGGGAATCTAAAAGAGGTTCGATTCCAGCAAAGATACTGAATCCTCCGTTGAAAGGCTGGCGGCGGAAAAACATGTCGAATACTACAGGTTCGTTCATATTGTTCTTCCAGTATCCCTGTGCCATTGTGAGTTCATAAAGATCTGTGAACAAAGCGCTTTTGCTGAATGATGAATGCATGTCAATTCTCCATAATAAAATGTGATTTTTTTGACGTTTTTCTTTTGGGTGAAAAGACAGCATCTGCTTGTCACCAGCTGGCGTCGATACCCATATAATACTAAGAATTACTGACTTTTTTCAATGGTAGGTTTATAATGGGTGTATGAAAAAAATTATTGTGGTTACAGGTGCGTCCAGCGGAATGGGAGTTTGTTTCGCAAAGCAGCTTGCCGTGGAAAATCCGGATGAACTCTGGATTGTTGCCAGAAGGAAAGACCGCCTTGAAGATTTAAAGAAAGAAATCGAACCGGAAAATAAAACATCAGTTCGTGTTGTTGATATGGACATATCCGGTGCAGAAGGTGCCCGTCGTCTTAATTCTGTTTTTCTGGAAGAAAAAAGCAGGGGAGATTTTGAAATTTCTGTCCTTGTGAATAATGCAGGCTTTGGAACCTACGGAGAATTTGCAAATACTGATGTTAACCGTGAAATGGAAATGGTTGATTTGGACTGCACTTCATTGACAGGAATTACAGGATTTGCACTTCCTTACATGAAAAAGGGGGGGAGGATCATAAACACTGCCAGTCTTGCTTCCTTTATGCCTCTCGGTAATTTTGCAGTATACGGTGCATGCAAGGCTTATGTCCTTAGTTTTAGCATTGCCCTTGCCGCAGAATTAAAGCCAAAGGGAATAAGTGTTACAGCTTTGTGTCCTGGACCTGTAAGTACAGAATTTGCAAATGTTGCATCAAATGGAGCCCGGCCAAAAGTTCGTCACGGATTGTCTCCTGAAAAAACTGTTGAACATGCAATCAAGGCATCAAGAAAAGGCCGCCTGTATTCCATGAGATTTCTAAAATGGAAGATTCAGGCTTGGGCAAGTCCTTATGTGAACCGTTATCTGGGTGCTTGGTTTACATTCAAGTATTGCAAGCATCCAAGCAACTGATCATGAAAAAAAAATTCTCCATTTTATTTTTCCTTTTCTCTGTTTTTACTTTTTGTTTTTCAGAACCAATTGATTCATATTACGAAAAACTCAGTGATGTGGAAAAAGTTTCCCAACTGTTTCTGGTTAATGTAGAGGGCAAACAAACCTATCGTTCGGTTGAGTTTCTTGACGATGGCAGTCCTGTGGTTCCAGGCGGTGTACTTTTGTTTTCCTATAACATCGGTGATACTCCTGAAGAACTGATGTCATATATCGATTCCATCATGAAGTTCTGTAATGACAATGCCATTGCATGTCCTTATGTTGCAGTGGACCAGGAAGGAGGAGAAGTTAACAGACTTGGAGCAATTACATCTGTCCTTCGTTCCTGCAAAAGACTCTCCGATAATTATTCTCCGGATGAAGCAGAAATAATTTATGGACTTCAGGCAGAACAGATGAAGCTCCTTGGAATTCACATGAATATTGCTCCCGTTGCCGAACCTCAAATTGAATACAACAGGGATTTCCTCAGTCGCAGAAGCTTTGGTAGTGCACCCCGTACTATGATTTATGCTACAAAATGTGTCAGAGCTTATGAAAATAAAAATGTGGCAACTGTAGTGAAGCATTTTCCCGGGAATTCAAATACTGATCCTCATCTTGGTTTGCCTATAATTTCTCTTTCTCAGGAAGAATTCAACAGTAATTTTTTGCTTCCCTTTGCCTTTGTTTTGAATGGTGGAAATCCATCTTGTGTTCTTATGAGCCATGCGATTGTTGAAGGATACGGAGAAAAAACTCCAGCCTGCTTAAGTTCGTTCTGGATAGGTGAAATGCTAAAAAACAGAATTGGTTATGATGGCCTTGTAATCAGTGATGATATTTTTATGAGTGCCCTTGCCGACAACGGGTATCCTCCTGAAAAAGCTGTTGTCCAGGCTGTCGAAGCAGGCGTCGATGTTCTTATGCTAAGCGAAAAAAAATTCCTTCAGGCCGCCTATGTGTTGATTGATGAATGTTCAAAAAGGCCTGCCTTTAGAAAAAAAGTTGATCTGGCTGCAAAAAGGGTTCTTTCATTCAAGCAGAAACATGGCCTTCTTGATGAAAAATTTAAAGCAAGATCCATTGAGGAAAGAATGTCTGATTTCAGAAAGGCGTATAAAGCGGGACAGGTCTATGAAAAATAAGAATGTAAAACTTTCAGGAAGCGATGGCTTTGATTCTTTTTACTCGGATATTTTTGGTGAAAGATGGGAACCTCTGAAATCAAGCCTTACACCAGACAATGTGTATGCAGAGATTTCTTTTGAAGGTTGCGAAAGTTATTTTCTTGATCCTGCCAGTGTTGTGTCTGCCTTGTGCCTTCCAATTAAAGATTCAGATAGGGTTGTGGACATGTGTGCGGCTCCCGGTGGTAAAACCCTTGTCCTTGCCGGAAATCTTGGAGACAATGCCATTCAGTTTTCAAATGAAAGGTCTCCGCAGAGAAAGGGAAGGCTTGCAAAGGTTGTTCAAGATTCCCTTCCTCCTCATATTTCTGAAAGAATAAAAACCAGCTGTTCCGATGCTTCAACCTGGTGTCGCCGTGAATCAGAAAATTATGATTCTGTTCTTCTTGATGCACCTTGTTCCAGCGAAAGGCATGTTTTGAAAGACCCTAAATACCTTAATGAATGGTCTCCATCGAGGGTAAAAACCATTTCAATGGAACAATGGGCCCTTTTGTCCTGTGCTTTTAGGCTTGTGAAAGTGGGGGGGTATGTTCTTTATTCAACCTGCGCCCTTTGCCCCCAGGAAAATGATGAAATTGTCCGCAAGTTAAAGAAGAAATTTGACAATGCCGCAATTGCATCCAGAGATGAAATGAAAGAATTTTTTCTTGAAAACCTTGCTTCGTACAAGGGAAAAATCAAGGCTCCTGATGGATTTGACTTTAAGGATATTTTTGACATGGCAGAAAATACGGAATTTGGTCTTCATGTCCTCCCTGATTCTTCCAATGGGGCAGGGCCTTTGTTCTTCTGCCTCATAAAAAAATCATAATATTTCAATTTATTTTCCTGTGAAAGTTGTAAAGATACATTTGTTTTAATATAATGTAGGGGATATGGAAACGGTTTCTGACAAAAACGAAATGAAAAGACAGTTGATTACTCAGATAGAAGAGCAGCTTAAGGAAATCAAGGACGTTGACATTCTTCTTGAAAATATTCTTAGCGGTGCAAGGAAACTTGTAAATGCTGATGCCGGTTCCATCTATGAGTATGACGCCAAGGAAAATAAGCTTAGGATCCGTTACAGTCAGAACGATACAAAGCAGAAAGAACTTGCCCCTGGCGAAAAACTTGCCTATACATCCTATTCCTTCATTCCTACAAAGCAGTATATCTCCGGTTACTGTCTTCTTTCGAAGAAGCTGGTTAACATTGAGGATGCCTATAATCTCCCAGAATATATAGATGAAGAAAAAACTGAAAAGAGGCCTTATGAGTTCAATGAACTTTCTGATGTAGCAACCGGTTATAAAACACATTCCATCCTTACTATTCCATTGATTATGACCAACGGTAAGGTTCTTGGTGTTCTTCAGATTATCAATGCCCAGGATGAAGGTGGCAATGTTATTCCTTTTGACAAGGATTCTGAATTCTACATTTCACAGTTTGCCGCAAAAGTTGGTTCCATTTACGAATATGCATACCTTACAAGGCAGAATATTGACCGTCTGGTAAAGATGGCAGGTTTCCGCGATCCAAAGGAGACAGGCTCTCATGTAGAAAGGGTTTCTTCATTTTCTTTGGAAATATATGACCGCTATGCCAACAATAAGGGAATTCCCGATAAGGAAAGGGAAAGATTCCGCGATAATCTTCGTCTTGCTGCCCGCTGTCATGATGTAGGTAAGGTTGCGGTTCCAGACAAAATCCTCAAAAAGGAAGGAATTCTGGATGATGATGAAAGGGATATAATGAAAGGCCATACCTGTGTTGGGGCACAGATTTTCTCTCCTATAGAAAATGAGCTTGACAGGATGGCTCGTGATGTCTGCCTTCATCACCACGACAGATGGGATGGCGGTAACAGAGGTTATCCGGGCAACTTTAACTATATGGATTATATTCCCGCTACAAAGATGCCACATGAGCTTGAGCAGGCCCTCATAGGCAAAGATATTCCCCTTGCTGCTAGAATCGTTGCCCTTGCTGATGTTTACGATGCATTGAGGCATAAGAGGTGCTATAAGTCAGAATGGACTATTGAAGATACTTTCAATGAAATTCAGAGTCAGAGTGGCAAGCAGTTTGATCCTGAACTTGTAGAAGCCTTCATGCAGATTAGAGATCGCCTTGAAGACATCAATAAAGCCATCAGCTGGTGATTTTCTTTTTCTGAATCAATATCTCGTTGAAATTTTGGGAAAACTCTCTGGTGTCTTGCTGGGAAGGGAAGTCTGCCCCATTTGAAATTCCGAGACTTTTCATTTGAAGGCTCAGTTCCCTCTGTTCGATGAGATCATCGATGTTTTCTTTTTTGAAAATTTTTCCCTTGTCATTCATGACAAAAATGTTTTTTTCTATGAGTCTTTTGGCAAGAATAATGTCTCTTGTTATTGCCATGTCGTTTGATTCGGCCTTTTCAAAAATGTAATTGTCGGCAGCGTCTTTTGTTTTTTCACACACCGTCATTGTAAATTTTACATTCTGTGTATTGATTGGAATCTGTCTGTTTGCTACAAGTTCTACTGGAACATTTTCGCGGGAACAGGCCTTTAAAATTATTTTTCTTGAATCTTTATTACAATTGTCTGCATCAACATAGACTTTCATCAGTCAAGAACTCCATCGATTTTTTCAATCATGCTCATGGTTATCTTTTCAGCTTTTTCTTCATCTTCCGAACGAATGATGTTTGAAAGTTTTATTGACTTCTGCTTTTCCTTGTACAGTTCATCGACTAGTGTAATTCCTGCGAGTATGCTTAATTTAAGTGGGTCAGTAACATCAGATGTTCTCTTTATTGATTCTGTTATTGCTTTGTAATATGAAGAAAGTTTTGCAAGGTAAACATCGTCTTCGGGAGCTTGCGCAGAAAATGAGGTGCCTAAAATGTCTATTTGAATTTTTCCCACAGTGATTAAAAAATATCGAATTGTCCGTCAAGTGCAGAAGGAGCGGGGGAGTCCTTTGTTTCTTCCTCTTCTTCTGTAGTTTCAAAAACCTGAGGTTGTTCCATTGTGTTCGAAACAGCCTGTTCTGTCTTGTGAAGGAGACCTGAACTTTCCTGCTCGTAAACAAAAGGTTCGTCTGCGGTTTCTACTGCTTCTGATACTGCTGGAACTGTAATTTCTGATTCTTCCGGCTGTTCTTCTGGTTCTTCATCTTCTTCTGATTCAACAGCCATGTTTGTGGTAGGTGCAGCTACAGAACTTGAAATTGACTTGGAAGCTACCGTAGCATCTACGCCTGATTCTGTATCGTTACCGAGTATGGCATCTTCAACAGAATCAAGACGATTAATAGTCATAAGGATACTTTCCTCGATCTTGCCTTGTGCTGTTTCAAGAGTTGAAACAAACTCCGTTTTCTCTTCCAGCGCTTTTGTAAGCTCTAAGCATTTTCTATTTAAAGCATCGTTGTCAGATTCAAGCTGTGCGATTCTTTCTGTTAAAGAAGTAATCTTTTCAACAGCAGATTCAACTTTTTCCTGCAGCAACAAAACCTGGTCGAGTGAAATCATTTGCTTATGCCTTTACTGCGTTTTTTGCTACTTCAATAACAGCCTTGAATGCAACTGGGTCTTCGATTGCCATGTTGCTCAATGCCTTTCTATTGAGTGTAACGCCAGCCTTTGAAAGACCGTCGATGAAGCGGCTGTAAGACATACCTTCAGTGCGAACTGCTGCGTTGATACGAGCAATCCAGAGTGAACGGTAATCACGCTTCTTGAGCTTGCGTCCTGAGTATGCATGGTCAAGAGCCTTAACAACTGCGTCTTTAGCTGGTTTAAAGTTTGACTTTCTGTCGCCCTTGAAGCCCTTGGCAAGCTTCAAAATTTTTGCACGGCGATTCTTTCTTTTTGATCCGTCTACTGCTCTCATTTCTAACTCCTAAATCAACCGTATGGAAGAAGCTGCTTGCGAAGTGATGCAGCTGAATCTTCTGAAAGGATACCTGCGTGACGAAGGTTCATCTTTCTTTTTGGTGATCTCTTTGTCAAAATATGACGAAGATTCATTTTCTTGTACTTTACTTTTCCAGTACCTGTCAAATGAAAGCGCTTTGCAGCAGCTTTCTTTGTTTTCATCTTAGGCATGATTTTACCTCTTGCTTAGTCTTGCTGATCGTTGTCTTTTTCTGCAGCTTCAGCTTCCGCAGCAGCTTCTTTTGAAGCAGGTTTCTGTTTGGCTTTTGAAACTTTTGATCCCAATGTCATTGACATGAAACGACCTTCCATTGCGGCAGGTTTTTCAATTGCGTAGGAACCTTCTTCAAGCCTCTTTTCAACCTCTTTCAGGACATCAAAACCGAGTTCAGTGTGGGCAAGTTCACGTCCGCGGAAACGGATTGTAACCTTTACCTTGCTGCCTTCGTTCAAGAATTCCTGAACATGCTTTGCTTTCGTGTCAAGGTCGCCTGAGCCGATTTTTGGCTGCATGCGAATTTCCTTAAGCTTAAGTACTTTCTGGTTCTTCTTGGAGTCACGGAGTTTTTTCTCCTGTTCGAACTTGTACTTTCCGAAATCCAGTATCTTACAAACCGGTGGATTTGCATTTGGCGAAACTTCTACCAGGTCGAGATCCAGGTCTCTTGCCATTCTGAGTGCTTCATTAGTAGGAACAATGCCCTTCTGTTCACCTTGATCGTCAATTAATCTGACCTCACGGACGCGAATCTGTTCGTTTACGCGCATACCTTTATTGTCTGCCAATTATCCTCCTAGAGTATAAAAATACTCAATAGCATGAAAGTTATAATATCAGAAATTTTCCAACATTGTCTAGTGAATTTTATCGTTTGCAGAAGAATTTATAGACAAAAATTGATGACGGAAGCAAGAGAAATGCAATGGCGTAGGCTGCTTTGGCTGTGCTGTGTAAATACCAGAGCGCATGGATTGAAGGCTGTATAAGCAGCGCTTCAATTCCCAAAACTGCAGAAACTGCAATCTTTCCCTTTCTGTCCCCGAAATTTCTGAATCCGTGTTTAACAGCGCAAGAAAAAAATAGAATTGTTTCTATATAAATAAGGGGAGAAGTGATGTTCATAAAGAAGGAATCTTTTTCTCCCTGGGCTAAAGTCATGTATGGTGTATAGATTGAATAGAAAGCTCCAAGAAGTGGGAGAATTGAGTAGGCCTTGTACTCGTTGTCATCCTTTGAAAAGAAAATAAAGAGGGCTGGGAGTATGATTGATGGAAGCAGTGTGCCCGTAGACATTGGTAGCATTATGGAGAAGAAAGAACTTCCTGGAATTGTTTCGGAATTAACGAAGAATTCAATGAATGCAGAAACGATGATTCCTGCAAAGAATCCGAGGAAGATTGGGGGTGACAGTTTCTTGAGGTTGTATTTTGAATCTGTGGCAATGACGCAGGCCATTAGTGCCGGTATAAATAGAAGCAAAAAAAAATGCATTGCTAAAACTCCGTGTAAATTAAAAAACACCGCATGAAATCAATCACACGGTGTTTTGTTTGACTAAAGTCTTTCTATAAATTAGTCGTCGAGGTGTCCTGCTGAACCGAGAACTTCGATGTTCTTGCGTGAGTACATCTTAACGAGTTCATCGCGAGCTGGTGTAAGGTACTGGCGTGGGTCGAAGTCGCCTGGATTTTCAGCAAGGTGCTTGCGGATTGCTGCTGTCATGGCAAGGCGTCCGTCAGAGTCGATGTTGATCTTGCAAACTGCAGACTTAGCAGCCTTGCGGAGTTGTTCTTCTGGGATACCGACTGAGTCTGGAATCTTTCCGCCGAATTCTTCGATCTGGCGAACATAGTTCATTGGAACTGAAGAAGAGCCGTGGAGTACAATTGGGAATCCAGGGATTTTCTTTTCAATTTCTTCAAGAACATTAAATGCTAGTGGAGGAGGAGTAAGAACGCCATCTGCTGAACGTGTACACTGTTCTGGTGTGAACTTGCAGCGGCCGTGAGAAGTACCGATAGAAATTGCAAGTGAATCACATCCGGTTTTCTTAACAAAGTCTTCAACTTCTTCTGGTTTTGTGTACTTCGATTCTTCTGCAGCAACGTCATCTTCAACGCCACCGAGAACACCGAGTTCTGCTTCAACTGTTACGTCGTGAGCGTGTGCGTATTCTACAACTTTCTTTGTAAGAGCTACGTTTTCATCATAAGGAAGAGCTGAACCGTCGATCATTACAGAAGAGAATCCGTTGTCGATGCAGTCCTTTGCTACTTCAAAGCTTGGACCGTGATCAAGGTGAAGAACGATCTGTGGCTTTTCGCAGCCGAGTTCCTTTGCATATTCAACAGCACCCTGAGCCATGTAGCGGAGGAGTGTAGCGTTTGCATAAGCACGAGCACCCTTAGAAACCTGAAGGATAACAGGTGATTTTGTTTCAACTGCAGCGCGAATGATTGCCTGCATCTGTTCCATGTTGTTGAAGTTGTAAGCTGGAATTGCGTATCCGCCCTTGATAGCCTTAGCAAACATTTCCTTTGTGTTCACGAGGCCAAGTTCCTTGTAACTAACCATAATTAGCTCCTTTGATTTATTTTACTTTAAAATAGTAAACTATTAGTATCCATAAGGATAAATCATTTAAGCGTTAAATTCAAGATGCAGTGGATTTTTAAAGAGTTTGGGGTCAACTCAGTAATATATGTGGAGGGGTAGAATGGATGGAATCTGTATGAAAATTGGACCAAGTACTCTGAAAAGCTATATTTATATGAAAAATATATAAAGCATTTGACAAAATGAATATGTGTAAATATAATTATTATGCTTTAGTTGATTTAAATATCAGTTAAACGAAAATAATAAACTTGACGATAAATAAAATAATCGTATTCAAGGAGATTTGAATGAAAAAGGGCGTAGTCGTTTTAGGTAGCCTTATTCTTGGACTTGCATTCTGCTTGCCTGCAGTTGCTCAGCCAAGTGCAAAGGCTGTTGAGACAATTGTTATCGACAATTTCGATACAGATCAGGAATGGTCATGGGCTTGCCAGGCCAGCCGTTTCGTTGCTGATGGATATCCAATCGTGAAGAAGTTTGAAGGAATTCCAAACTCTCTTATTCCTTACCACAAGGACTCAGATCCAACAGCTCAGGTTCTCGGTGCAAAAATTGCATTTAACCGCAAGGGTGATAACTGGTTTGAAATCTACCCGGCTAAGGATAATGAACTTTCAGAAATTCCTTTTGTTGGAACAGTAACACAGATTGATTTCTGGGTTTGGGGTGCAAACTATAACTACAGACTCGAACTTCTTGTTCGTGATGCTGATGGTCGTGTTCACACACTCAAGGCTGGAAACCTTATGTTCCACGGATGGAGAAACATTGTTGTAAATGTTCCTGGATATATCCGCCAGCACTCAAGAATCCGTTCTGGACGCAAAGACATGTCATTTGTAGGATTCAGAATCCGCACAGACGCTTCAGAAGCAGTTGATGACTATGTAGTATACTTCGATAACTTCAAGTACACAACAAACACATTGTCAAATGTATATGATGGTTATGCTCTTAGAAACGCTGACTTCGGTGACTCAAAAGAGTCTTCTGGATCTTCTAGCAACTCAGACGCAAAATAAAAGTAGAGGTGGAATGTAAATGAAAAAGATTCAGTATGCAATTATGGCATTGGCTGTTGCTTTTGCAGGATCAGCTTTTGCCCAGACATCAAGCCTTTCTGAACCAGATGCATCAAACATCGGTAATGATAGTGCTCGCCAGGCTCTTCGTGAAGTAAGCGTAGAACGCTTTGAACGCGAAGGTTCATGGAATGTTCATATTTCACCAGACTATGGTGTAATTCAGGGCCGCCTTTTCGAAGGTTCTCCTGCTGCAAAGGAAGAACTCAACGATAAGGACAACCAGCAGATTGAAGATACAAAGGTTCTCGGTGTTAAGGTTGAATTCTTCCGCCGTGGTGTAAACTCTTTCTATGTCACATCAGCTCGCCCAATCCCTATCGAAGGTGTTACAAAGACAGTTTCTGTATGGGCATGTGGACGCAACATGGGACACCAGCTTTGGCTTCTCGTTCAGGACTATAACGGCCACAACTTTGAAATCTGGATGGGTTCACTTGAATTCAGCGGATGGAAGAAGCTTACAACAGCAATTCCACCTTCTCCAGATGGCGAACATGGTATTATTCAGCAGAGCGTATACCATGGTGACAAGCCTGGTCTCCGCATAGTTGGTTTCCGTGTAGACTGTAATCCAATGGACGCACAGGGTGCATTCTTCATGTACCTTGATGACATGCGTGCAGTTACAGACCTTTACGACATGGAAAACAAGGATGATGACGACATGATGGACAACTGGTAATCCAGTATCCTGATTTGGAAGGCCCTGCTAATAAGAGCAGGGCTTTTTTTTTACTCAATAACTTAAAAAAAATGAATTCAGTTTATTCTAGAAAAAACATTTATTCACAGATTTCTAAACTTGCATTCCCAATTGCACTTCAGAATTTGCTTTCTGCCTGCGTCAATTCTGTTGACGTTGTCATGCTTAACTTTGTAGGGCAGGATGCGGTTGCTGCCGTATCTCTTGCAGCCCAATATTCTTTCATACTTTGGTGCATTTATTTTGGCCTTGGAACTGGTCTTACTATTCTTGGTGCCCAGTATTACGGAAAAAAAGACTATAAGGCAATTGAATCCGTTGAAGGCATTGCCCTCAGGTTTACTGTAATTGTAGGATCTCTTTTCTTTGTTGGCAGTTTTTTCTTTCCTGAACTGCTTATGTCCTGGTTTACAAATGACGGAAAACTTATTGGCCTTGGCGTTAAATACATGCGCATAGTTTCCTTCAGTTACCTGTTCAATACAATTGTTGAAGTTTATTTCAGTACATTGAAATCAGTTTCCCGTGTTAAAGCAAGCACAATTGTAAATGTTACTGCCAATATCCTTAATATTGTTCTCAATGCTTGTTTTATCTTCGGTTGGATTGGATTGCCAAAACTTGGAATTGTTGGTGTTGCCCTTGCAACGACTATAGCGGGCCTTATGAGGATGATCAGCGTATTTGTTTTATCTGCAATGAGTCCCGATGTAAAAATAAGCTTCCGCTTGATCTTCATAAGGAATAAAGTTCTTTTCCAGGATTTTTTCAGACTGTCTCTTCCGGCACTTTTGAATGATCTTGTTTGGGGACTTGCATTTTCCGTTTACACGGGAATCATGGGTCACCTGAATTCTGATGCGGTTGCAGCTTTTTCTTTTATTGCCATCGTCCGTAATTTTGGTCAGGTCCTTTGTTTTGGTGTTGCCAATGGTGGAGGTCTATTCCTTGGAAAAGTTCTTGGGGAAAACAATCTTGAAGACGGATGGGTTGTTTCAAAATGCCTGGTAAAACTTACCGTAATTTCTGGAGCTGTAGGTGGACTCATTATTTTTGGAGCATCTCCCTTTGTTCTTGGATTTGCAGACCTTACACCGGAAGCCCATGACTTCCTTAAGAAAATGCTTTTCATCAACTGTTTCTATGTTATGGGAAGTGCCATAAACACAACTTTCATCTGCGGTATTTTCAGAAGTGGTGGAGACAGCAAGTTTGGCTTGATTTGCGACACCATCAACATGTGGGGATATGCGGTTCCTCTAGGACTCCTTTCCGCCTTTGTATTCAAGCTCCCTGTAATGGGGGTTTATCTTTTGATGTGTACTGATGAATTCGTAAAATGGCCTGTGGTATTCTGGCACTATAAGAGCAAGGTTTGGCTTAAGAACATTACCAGGGAGAATGTGGCGTGATTAAAACTGCAAATAAAAATGCTTCTGTAGAGGCAAACAAACTCCTGATTTTTCTAAATGAAACAGCTGGGGAAAAAATTATTACCGGACAGCACACTCAGACAAACCCAATGGAGGAAATCAGCTATATTAAATCTGTTGCTGGCCATGAGCCTTTTTTGCGCGGGTTTGAATTGCTTGGGTATTCTCCAAACATAAATTACAAGGATGCTGATGAAGCGTGCCTTACGGAAGTTGCAGAAAGCAAAGGAACTATGGATACTGCTCTTGCATGGGCTAAGAAAAACAATGCCTCAGACATAAAATGTTTGCTGACATTCAGTTTTCACTGGTTCTCTCCACTGGGTGGAAGGGATAAAAGTTTCTATGCAAAAAATACGGATTTTGATCCTGAAAAGGTTCTTGTAAATGGTACCCCTGAAAACAAGGCTTTTTACAGCGATATGGATCACATTGCTGAAATACTTGATAAGTTCAAGCAGGAAAAGATTCCTATCCTTTGGAGACCTTTCCATGAAAGTTACGGTACCTGGTTCTGGTGGGGCAGGAAAGGTCCTGAGGTTGCCAGCAAACTTTACCGCCTGATGTTCGATTACTATGTCCATGAAAAACACCTGGATAACCTTTTATGGGTCTGGAATTGTGATGTTGCCTCTGCATATCCCGGTGATGAATATGTAGATGTAAATTCCATCGATGTTTACCTTGAAGAAAAGAAAGCTACGGATTACAAGGCGGAATATGAAAAACTGGTTTCTGCCTGCGGAAAGAACAAGGTTTGTGCCCTTGCGGAAGTCGGTTATAATCCTGATGTTGATCTTGTTTCTTCCTCTAAGGTTCCTTGGGCCTACTACATGACCTGGAGCAAGGAATTTGCCATGGATGGAGTTCGCAACACGGAGAATGAACTTTGCCGGATGTATTCAAGTGACTACAGCCTAAAATTATGATATATTGTACTCATGTTCAACAGTCTTAGCGGAATCATTACGGGAAAATTTCCCCAGAAACTATATTTAGATACTCACGGAATTGAATGGGATGTAACTTGTCCTGACAGTGCCCTTGAAAATTTACCTGATGTTGGTTGCGAAGGTCGTGTCTATGTCTGGATGCAGCATACGGACAACCTTATGAATCTTTACGGGTTTGCATCTGACCGCGACCGTTCCCTTTTCTTCGATTTGCTGAAGGTTGACGGCATTGGGCCAAAGGGTGCCGTAAAAATCATGAACAACATTTCAACCGACCAGATGGTTGCTATCCTTGAAAACGGTGACCTTGGACTTTTGGAAAAGGTTCCTGGTGTTGGAAAGAAAACCGCCGCAAAAATGTTGCTTCAGCTCAAGGGAAAGCTGACCTTTGAAAGCAATAGTTCAACAGGAACAAAAAAAAACTCTTCTCCTTATGCAGATGTCATTTCGGCTCTTGTGGACATGGGCTATGACAAGTCTAAGGCTGCTGATGCTGTTGAAAAAATTGTCGGTCAGTTTTCTGCTGATGAAACTTTTGCAAAGGCAGGACAGAGTCAGAAAGAAGACCTTATTTTCCGCAGTGCAATCGTAGAACTTGCAAACTAAACTGGAGACAAGAATGATTAAGAGTGTAAACGCAAGAAGTTCCCGCCCAAAGAAAAATTCTCCAGAAGACGACATGAACATTGTTTCTCAGCTTGCCGCTCAGGCAGCCGCAGGTCGAGCAATGGAAACCGGCGGTTCATCAATGAATATAGTTCGTGCCAGCGAAGGCATGTTCAATGAAAGCGCCATTGTTCGTCCTGATGTTGTTACGGAAGACGACAGTGGGGAAGGAAGCCTAAGGCCTCTTTGCCTTGATGATTTCATGGGACAGAGCGAAATCAAAAAAAATCTTGGAACTTTCATTAAGGCTGCAAAAGAACGCGGTGATGCATTGGATCATCTATTTCTCATTGGACCTCCAGGACTTGGAAAAACAACCCTTGCCCAGATTACAGCAAATGAACTTGGGGCAGACTTTAAGGTAACCTCTGCTCCTGCTTTGGACAAGCCAAAGGATCTTGCGGGCATTTTGAGTACCATTACTCCAAACACGGTTTTCTTTATCGATGAAATTCACAGGCTGAAACCAGCTATTGAAGAAATGCTTTACATAGCCATGGAAGATTTTGAGTTGGACTGGGTTATAGGTCAGGGGGCTGCTGCTCGAACGGTTCGCATTCCTATTCCCCATTTTACTCTCGTAGGAGCAACAACAAAAGCTGGCATGGTTTCAAAGCCACTTCAGACTCGTTTTGGAATCATTCAGAGATTCAATTTCTATACAAGGGAAGAACTTGCAAAAATCATTCATCGTTCTGCAAAGATTCTTGAAGTCGGCATTGATGATGATGCAGCCCTTCTTATGGCAGACTGCAGCCGTGGAACTCCCCGCGTTACAAACAGGGTTCTTCGCCGCATGAGGGACTTTGCACAGGTGGAAGGCAGCGGAAGAATTACAAAGGAAATTGTTTCGGAAGGATTGAAGCGTCTTGGAATTGACGACATGGGCCTTGAAGGCTATGACCGTGAGATTCTTCTTGCCATCATCGAAAAATTCGGCGGTGGACCTGTTGGGGCTGAAACCCTTGCAATTTCCATCGGTGAAAGCCAGGATACCCTTGAAGACTATTATGAGCCTTACCTTATTCAGTGCGGATTCCTTGCCCGTACTCCACGGGGTAGAATGGCAACGGAAAAGGCTTACGAACATCTTGGGTTGAAATACAATCCAGGCATGGCAAAAGGTCAGGGCGAACTTTTCTAGTCGGCTCCCATTTGTAAAGAAACATCACATTCACTATAATACTCAGCATGCAGACTTCAGACTTTTATTTTGAATTACCGGAAGAACTGATTGCGCAGCGTCCAAGCGGTGAACGCGGAAACGACAAACTTATGTTCCTTAACAAAACGACAGGACAGGTTGAACATCACAAAATGGAAGATCTTGTTGATCTTGTTGCTCCTGGAACCCTCATGATTTTCAATGACAGCCGCGTAAGGCGCAGCCGTTGCTATGGAATAAAAACAACAAGCGGTCGTGAACAGGAATTCATGTTCCTTAATCCTATCGGTGATGGCTCCAGCTGGAACACTATGGTAAAGGGTGCAAAGAAAGTAAAGGTTGGAAACGAATACAAGTTTACAGACGGAAGCATCGGTGTAATTCCTGAAGTTTCTGAAGGATCTGAATTCCGTACAATCAAATTCGACAAACCTCTGGATGAAGCCTGGTTCGAAAGAAACGGGCATATTCCTCTTCCTCCATACATTCGCCGTGAAGATGATGATACTGACAGCGAAAGATATCAGACAGTTTATGCAAGGGAGACGGGTAGTGCGGCTGCTCCTACTGCAGGCCTTCATTTTACAGAGTCATTGCTTCAGAAACTAAAGGACAAGGGAATTGAACTTGCTTGGGTTACGCTCCATGTAGGCCTTGGAACTTTTCTTCCTGTCCGCGAAGACAACATTGAAGACCACAAGATGCACACTGAATATTATACTGTGTCTGAAGAAACTGCTGCCAAGGTAGCAAATGCCAAGGCAGAAGGTAGACCTGTTCTTGCAGTTGGAACTACAAGTGTCCGTACTCTTGAAAGTGCAAGCGATGAAAACGGTAGATTGATTCCTGGAACAAGAGGAACGAACATCTTCATGTATCCTGGATATAAGTTCAAGGTTGTTGACCAGATGTTTACAAATTTTCATACACCGGAAAGTACTTTGATCATGCTGGTTTCGGCTTTTGCCGGAAAAGAAAACATTATGTCTGCCTACAGTCAGGCCGTGGAAAACAAGTACAGGTTCTTTTCTTACGGGGACTGCATGCTGATAAAATGATTTTTTAGGAACTGCCGAAGTCTCTTGATTTCAGCAGTTTTTTTATGTGGATAGAACAAAAATCAAGTCAACTGTTCAAAAGAATTTCTCAAAAGGTTGAGAAACTGTGCCTTTATAATTGGATCTTCATTTTCGAAAGTCTTTTCAGTTTTGTAAACAGTCTTTGCTTCTTCAATGAGACTGTCAATCATTTTTTCTGTAAGGGGAAGTCTTGTACCGATAATTTTGTTTTCGAATTCCGGGGAATAGAAAACGGTGTTGCCTGCAAATACAACCCTGATGTTGGCAATCATTCCTCGCTGAGTTTCTACAAGAAAAGTAAAGCTTGCGGAAAGTGGAGACAGTTTGTTTGTAGGTCCTATTCTTTTGAAAACCTGAACGTCCCATTCTTCAAGAGGAATTCTGATTTTTGTAAGGAGTTTTTTTTCTGGTACCCCATTAAATTTGCTGAACTGAACTATTTTTGTATCTGTTGAATCTTTTATTTCAAGACGTGCATTGAGTGCAAGAAGCGGAGCCCATAATGTATGCTTTATTCCCTTTGCACAAATGTTCCCGCCAATGGTTGCAATGTTTCTGATCTGCTCCGTTCCAATGCTCTTTAATGCATCAAGGAAAAAATCAGGAAGTCTACCTGCCCCCGATGAAATTATTTTATTAATGGTGACTGCAGAACCATATTCTATATACCTTTCATGCCTGTCTATTGTTAAAAGTTCAGGAATGGCACGAATGGAAACAGATTTGTCTTTCAGGGTTTCGATGTCTGTTCCTGTACATCCTGCAAGAATCTGTACTTCGTCAGTGTTCTTGAAGTGAAAAAGAACATCTGCAAGTTTCTTTGAAATCAATACCGTTTTATTTTTTTGCATTTGTCCTTTTTCCTTCTCTGGCGTGCATTGCAGCAACTGCATAAAGAATTCCGTTAGTAAGGGTTGTAAAATCCGTACAGCAGGAATCAAGATTCTTTATGGCTGTGTGAATCTGTTCAAGGGTAGGCCTGTGATATTTTGTGAGTATTGAGTAAGCTGTAAAAATTTTCCCGCTGCTGCAATATCCGCACATATGAATTCCCGCCTGATTAAAGCCTGTAGTTATATCCTGATAAATCGGGTTGTTCTTAAAGTGCTCAAGGGTTACAATGCTGCTGTCCCTTATGATTCCCATTGGAATTTTGCAGCTTGGAACTGAGGTTCCGTCCAAAAGAACTGTGCAGTTTCCGCAGATTCCTTTTTCGCATCCACATTTAACTGAATAAAGCTGTTCTCTTCTGAGAATGTAAAGCAAAGTGTCTGTTGGTTCTGCAGACAAAACGATTTTCTTATCATTCAGCGTCAATGGAATTTTCATTTTCTGTCCGCTCCTTTTCTTCTTCTTTATTTCCTGTTTCAGCCTTTTCCTGTTCTTCTTTCAGTTTTCTGAGCAATGCCTTCTGTTCCTTAATCTTCTTGAAAATGGTATCGGTTTTAAGCGGGATTGAATTGATTGTACAGTTGAGTGCCTGGGTCAATGCCTGCGTAAATGCTGCGGGTATTACCTGGTAGACAAGTTCTCCAATCTGCGATGAATCATTTTCAGACTGGCAGAAAGAAATTTTCACCTGTGGATATTCAATTCTATCATCTTCATAAAGCCTTTCAAGAGTCCTTTGAACAGCAAGTTTAATGGAAGCTGATGCAGCCTGAGTGTTCAAAATCTTTCCTCCATCGGCAACAATATTGATGCTTCTTATGTGTTCACGGTAAGTGCAGGGATTGATTTCAAGTTCAAGTATTGCTGCAATAAATGAAGTGCTGTGAAATGGTTTTCCTGTAAAGTTAAGGTGGTCCCATTCTTTTTTCTGTGATGCTGTAACTTTCTTTCGTACGGTGTAGGGTAGTTTATCCGATGCTTTTTTTCTTTTAATTGTTTCACAGCATTTTTTTAGGAGCGAAGTCATGATGCTGATGCTGGAGTAAACGTTTTCAGGCAGAGGCGGTTCATCTCCATTTTTGAAGGTTGAATTGAAGTTAACGTTTGATGCAGGAATTTCAAGAATTTCTGCGACAGTCTTCGAACAGATTTCCTGAATTGAAGCAGAAACTGGGGGACATAAAATTGTAACTGTAGAATCTTTTTCAAGGGTAACTTCAAGAGACTGGGCAGATTCATAGACTTCTGAGCCATAATAGCCTGTTCCTTCAAAAGCACATGCCAGACCTATTCCTCTCATTGGGGAAGAGAAAAGGGAAACATATTCTTTAGGCCCGGTCTGCATTTTCCAATCGCTTGAATCCAAATGATAGGATGCATATTTTCTGTTGAAGTCGCTTTTGCTTGCGACAGCTTCAAGGGCTTCTCTTGTTTTATTCAGTGAAAATAGGAACGGTGACCTTGTATTTTTTGTTTTCTGATCGTTTCTTTCAGGTTTGTTAAGGATCCTGAATTCCAATGGCGTAAGGTTACACATCTGGCAAACAAGATTCATCTGGTTTTCGACAGCATAGAAAGCCGCAGAGTCAATTAGCTGGATGTCCACTGAAGAAGCCGGTTTATGGGAACTTGTTGCTGTTGCAGTAATGAGAAGGTTTTCCGGACAATATATTCCGCAGGATGCAATGCAAAGTCTGTCGATGATTTCTTGAGCAAATGGATTTGCAAATCCTGCGTCAACTTTTATGTCAACTTTCATGGCAAGAAGTTTTCCTTCTTCGTTGATTGCAGTTTTATGAGTTATGCTGATAGGCTGAATAGTGTTAAGAAATTCATCCTGTTCTTTTCTGGTAAAAACAAGTTTGACCGGTTTTTTACATTTGTTTGCTGCTGACGCAACCTGACAAGCAAGTATAGAGTTGTACCAGATGCTGTTTGTTCCCCTGTTTGTTGAAGTGGTTTTTTTTAGGTTAATGTTTTCAGCTTCAATAGCCATCGTTTCAGAAACAATGCTTCTCAAACTTCCGAGCCACTGGGTAGGTGTTAGAATGGTAAGAGTCTCATCTTTCCAGAAGCATAACGCACCGTTGGGTTCTCCGTAGTCTGTAGTCTTGAATGCGTAAGTCCAATCCTTTTCAAGTACATGAGGTGCATTTTCAAAAATGGTATCAATGCCAGGAATTTCCCCGTCCTCATCTTCTTCGAAACAAGGTCCAAACTTCAATGTTCTTTCTGCAAGCTTGTCGGAAAAAAATTCTTCCTTGATCTCTTTCAAAGCTTCAATTTCTTTCTTCTGGGCATTGAGCTGTCTTTTTGTAATTTTCTTTTCTGGGTTTTCCAGAGAACCTGCGGCAATAAGATCTTCATCCGGAAGATAGTCTTCGATGGTGTTTGTATCTACAGTAATTTCAAGTTCTTCAACAAGAGAGTGAAGGGTTGTTTCGTCAGGACCAACAAGAAGTCCCAAAGGCTCGCCTTCATAGGAAATGTTTCCTTCACAGAAAACGGGAATCTTTCCGTTTGGCGTATCAATAAGGTTTGTTCCCGGAATGTCTCTTGCCGTTACTAGAGTGTATCCTTCAGGAAGGTCTGGATGAGAAATGGATTTTATGATTCCTTCTTTAGCTGGACTCCTTACGGTCACTGCATAAAGCATTCCGTCCATGGTAAGGTCACTGTAGAATTCTTTCTGAAAAGAAAATTTTAAGGTTCTTGCAGCCGTGACTTTTTTAGACATGGTGTTTTTCCCCCACGGCCTTAACGCATTCAATCACATAGTCAGTCATGTCCTCGGTCATGTCTGGCCAGAGAGGAAGTGAAATTGTTTCAAGATATTTTTCCTCTGCGTTAGGAAAATTTTCTGCCTTGAAGTCCGGATATAACTCCTTCCAATATGAAAAATGGAAAATCGGAATGAAATGCATTGATATGCCAAGTCCTCTTTCCTGAAGTTCCTTTGCAAAAACATTTCTGTCGCAATCCAGTATTTCAAGATTGAGCCTCATTAAATAAAGGTGACGGGAATCCCCCTTCGAAGTTGGCGGAATTTTAATAAAGTCGAGCTTTGAAAATTCCCTGTTGTATTTTTCAACATGAACCTTTCTCTTCTCGTCAAATTCATCAGCTTTGGCAAGCTGAATTCTACCGATTGCGGCTAGAATGTCAGGAAGATTGCTCTTAAAGCCAGGAGCAATGATGTCGTATTCCCAGCTTGCCTTTGTGGAAGTGTATCTGTCCCATGCATCACGGTTCATTCCATGGAGGCGCATCTGCGACATTCTCTTTGCAAGGCCGTCATTGTTTGTTGTCACCATACCGCCTTCACCGGTGGTCATGGTTTTTGTAGCATAGAAACTGAAAACACCAACATCACCGATGGTTCCGGCAAATCCCAAATCAGTTGGGGAAGGGAAGGAGTGTGCGCAATCTTCGATTACGTAAACACCATGTTTTTTTGCAATCTCCATTATGCGTTTCATGTTGCATACATTGCCCGCAATGTGAACCGGAACAATGGCAACAACATTTTTCCCTTTTTCGCTATCAAGAATTTTTTCAATGCTTTCAGGATCAATGGAGTAGTTGTCCTTTTCAATGTCTGCAAAGTAAACGTCAGCATCCAGATGTCTTGCGCTTGCTGCAGTTGAAACAAAAGTGTATGGAGTTGTAATTACAGCTTTGCCTGCTTTTACACCGCAGGCTTCCATTGCCATAATCATTCCGCTTGTATTGCTGTTAACTGCAAGGGCGTGCTTGGCACCGATTTTAGCTGCGAACTCTTTTTCAAATTCATGAGCTTCGTTTCCTGTAGTAAGCCAACCGGAACGGAGAATCCTTACTGCAGCATCTTCTTCTTCCTTGCCTATGGATGCCTTGAAAAAAGGCACTGTCATTTTATTTTCACTCATTAAAGAACCACCTTGACCGATGTGGCCATGTCTATCTGGAGACCTTCCTTTTCTTTTTCAATGTAGAACTGATCCAGAGTTGGAACTGCCTGCCTCAAAATCTGCTTGAGTTCAATGCTGTTTCTGTAGAATTTTTCCTTGCCTTTTGTAAATGTACAGATTGGTTCAAGTTTTTCTATGAGTTTCTGAAGGTTAAAGGTTTTAGGCGGAATGTTTGTAAGAACAAGAATCTTCTTGTATTCAGTTGGCTTTGGATTTTCTTCATCAAGCCACAATGGCTCTTCAAGCCTTTCTCCCCTGCGGCATCCGATGTACTGGATCTTAATGTCCTCGTCAGGAGTAAAACCTGAAAACTTGATGATCTGTCTTGCAAGGTCAACGATTTTAATAGGATCGCCCATGTCAAGCAGGTAACTGAAACCGTTTTTACCGACTCCACCAGTCTGTAGGACAAGGGAACAGGCTTCAGGAATTGTCATGAAGTAGCGTTCCATGTTTGGATCCGTAACTGTTACAGGTCCACCGTTTTTAATCTGCTCCATAAAAATCGGCAGAATTGAACCGCGGCTTCCAAGAACATTTCCAAAACGGACGAACATGAAGGATTGGTTCTCCTTTGTCTTTTTGGAATATTCGTTCACGAGTTTTTCGCAGAGCATTTTGCTTACGCCGTAAACACTTACAGGATCAACGGCCTTGTCGGTGGAAATGAGGACGAATCTTTCAACGCCAAATTCAAGGGCAGCATCAAGAAGGTTCTTTGTTCCAAATACATTGTTTTCGATGGAAGCAACGGAGTTTTCCTCCATCATTGGAACATGCTTGTAGGCAGCACAGTGAAAGATGACGTCGGCATGGGTGTGTGAAATAATGTAGCGAACATATTCCTTGTCCTTCATGTCGCCGATGATTGGAACTACGGAAGCTTTCTGTCCAACGCCTTCATTCTGAAGAACATGAAGCTCGCGGTAAATGTTTACGATGGAATTTTCTCCGTGTCCAAAAAGATAAAGTCTTTCAGCACCGCCGGAAAGAAGCTGACGGGCAAGTTCGCTACCGATGGAACCGCCTGCACCAGTAATGAGAACTCTCTTCCCTCGAAGGTAAGAAAGGCTTTTTGTAAGGGGAATGACGATTGGCGTTCTTCCAAGAATGTCCAGCGGATTAATGTCGCGTGCCTGAATAAAATGAGCCTTGCCGTCAATGACCTGGCTGATGGAAGGCAAAATTTTGATTTGTGTAAATCCGCACTTCTTTAGGGCAGAGTAGATTTCTCTGATTCTGTCAGTGCCCGCGCTTGGAATTGCGATGAGTGCCTGGTCGCAGGATGGATCTGGATGAAGTGCATCCGCCATGCTTTCGATAGGGCCAAGAACAGGAATCCCCTCGATTTTAGAACCTATAACGTTTTTATCATCGTCCAAAAATGCCGTTACAGTGCCAAATACTTTTTTAGAAACAATGTCTTTTGCTATCATCTGACCTGCAAATCCTGCACCGATGATGTACAGTCTGCTTTCTGAGTTGTTCATTTTCCCCTCGTTTGCCTTGATTTATATCTACCGGTAAATTCGTCAAAATCAAAGCGAAATCTTTTTTACTTCTTCAATGAATTCTTCAAGGTTGTTGAATTTTCTGTATACGCTGGCAAATCGAATGTAGGCAACCTTGTCCAAAGAGTTCAATCTCTTTAGAACTATTTCCCCCAGTTGTGCCGTAGAAATTTCCCTGCCTGCTTTTCCTACGGTGTAGGCTTCGTCTTCTATTTCGTTCAGGATCTGGTCCTTCAAGTCAGTGGAAATAGGTCTTTTTTCAAGTGCGCGTTCAATTCCCTTTGCAATTTTCTTAATGTCAAAAGGCTGTCTTCTTCCGTCGCGCTTTACAACCATGAATTGCTTTTCTTCGATTCTTTCAAAGCTTGTAAATCTTTGGCCGCAGGAAAGGCATTCTCTTCTGCGCCTGATGCTTTCGCCGTTTGCAAGTTGTCTTGATTCAAGAACTTTATCATCAAAGCTGCCGCAATATGGACATCTCATTTTTTTATCCCCGTGTCGATTAAATCTCTTCTTATAATACCAATGAAAAAGCATAAAAACAAGTGTAGGTGTGTAAAGGTTTTATTTGTTCTTTGTGAAGCAGCCTTCCTTGCTAAACCCGCTATCCGCTCCAATGTGCTCGCCAGGGCTCCGCGCATTCCGCTTCTATCGGGGCTAGTCGGGTGTAAAAATCACGCGTCAAAAACGTGGCCAGAGGGGACAGACCCCTTCCTCGCCCGTCATTGCGAGGAGCCGCAGGCAACGGGGCAATCAACAATCCTAGCCCCACTCGTCATTGCGAGCGCAGCGAAGCAATCCTCTCCCTTAGCCGAAGTAGAAA